>ERZ773186.466-NODE-466-length-39166-cov-17.804735_pt1 | contig 39166 bp, 48 predicted proteins | sample MGYA00581000_ERZ773186 | MGnify/ENA primary metagenome ERZ773186 (study PRJEB29015, sample SAMEA2737752) | human gut metagenome | biome: human gut; feature: human-associated habitat; material: faeces | place: China | collected 2012 ...
TGCAACCGGTTTTACGCATGAGTGCTACTCGTTGTACGAAATTATTATAGCCCGTCTGCCGGGAATTTGCAAAGGCAGTTTTGCACAAGAATTGTACTGGGCATTCTGCGCAGATTGCACGAGGAAAACTTTGTGAAAGATGCCCTTTGAAGCCCGCCAACCTACCGTGGTACAATAAAGTAAAGAGTAAAATTACGCTGGAAAGTCTGTTTTTGCAGTCTTTTCATACAAGGGAAAGAGGCAATACCATGTCACGGTTTCAGGCGGGAGCGCTGGTAGTCTACGGAAATCTGGGAGTGCACGAGGTGGAAGGGGTCGGGCTGCGGCACTTTTGCGATGAGCCCGCCAGAGAGTATTACACCCTCCGGCCCTATTTTTCGGATTCCCACGACCGCAGCTATATCCCCACGGCAAAAGAGGGTGTTCTGCGCCCGGTGACCCCGGCACAGCAGGCAGCAGCCGACCTTGCACGGATCAAAGCGGAGACGCTGCCCATCCCTACGGGAATTCAGACGGCGCTGGCAGAACACTATCAGGCACTTCTCCACACCAATGATTTTTACCAGTACCTGACCCTGTTCAAGGAGCTGGGGCAGAAGCAGAACCAGCAGCAAAGCCGTGGCCGGAAGATCAACGCTATGGATACCTACTTCTACCAGATGGTAGAGCGCGTCCTGCGGGAGGAGCTGGCGGTGGCGTTTGGGGAATCGCAGCAGGAAGCCGGCAGGCGTCTGCTGGAGATTTTGCGCTGAAGCCGCATGGGTACTTTTTGGTGCGTATATTCAGTTCAAGGATGTTGTCGTGGTCGGCTCGATCTCCTACATTTATTATTTGGTGTTGATCGATCAATTTTAATGGAATCTTTATACTTCTACAATTTTCTTTACGACTCTTTTATCTATTCCATGCTAATCTTTATGCACACGGATAGGTAAAGGAGCTTTTATGATTCAATATCCTCGTTACAGGCAGCACCGTTTTTCTTCTTTTCAGGTCATTATTGCAGGGTTTGCGGCAGTTGATCTGGTGGGCGCATTGCTTCTGATGCTCCCGATCGCTGCACAGCAGCGGTGCGTTACACCGTTCCATGAGGCGCTGTTTACTTCCACCTCTGCCCTTTGTGTGACCGGACTGGTGGTACAGGATACCGGCAGCTACTGGTCGGCATTCGGGCAGAGTGTGATCCTTCTTCTGATCCAGATCGGAGGATTGGGCGTCATTACGGTGGGTGCTGCCTTTGCGCTGCTTTCCGGGCGAAAGATCTCCCTCAAGCAGCGCAGCACGATGCAGGAAGCTACGGCTGCCCCGCAGATGGGCGGCATCGTGCGGCTGACAGGCTTTATTCTGCGGATCACCGCCCTGTTTGAATTGGCCGGTGCTGCACTGCTGCTGCCGACATTTTGCGCCGATTATGGTTTGCGCGGGATCTGGTATGCACTGTTTCATTCCATTTCGGCGTTCTGCAATGCCGGCTTTGACCTGCTGGGAACAGAGGGTGCAAAATTTGTTTCGCTGACACGGTATGCAGGTGACCCATTGCTTACCACAGTGATCGCGGCCCTGATCGTCTTTGGCGGCCTTGGCTTTCTGACATGGGAGGACATTTGTACATATCGCCTTGATCTTCACCGTTACCGGATGCAGAGCAAGGTGATCCTTGTCACAACGGCATTTCTTCTGGTACTGCCGACGCTGTACTTTTATTGCTTCGAGTTCACGGCAGGCTCTGCTCGACAGCGCATTTTATTGTCGATGTTCCAATCCGTTACACCCCGTACTGCCGGTTTTAACACTGCTGATCTTGCTGCGATGGGCAGCACTTCACAGGCATTGATGGTGGTTCTGATGCTGTTGGGCGGTTCGCCCGGCTCTACGGCAGGCGGCATGAAAACCACAACATTTGCCGTTCTGCTGGCCAATATGTGGGCGACCTTCCGCCGCAGAGAAGATGCGGAATTTTTCGGGCGGCGCATAGATGGTTCCGCGGTCAAGAATGCTGCCACGATTGCAGGGATGTATTTGACGCTGTTCTTCCTCGGAGCCTTTGTCATTGCTACGGCAGAGCAGCTGCCGATGTCAGTCTGTTTGTATGAAACTGCTTCGGCTGTGGCAACGGTGGGTCTGACATTGGGCATCACGCCGCAATTGGGCATCCTTTCGCAGGGGGTGCTGATCGCACTGATGTTTTTGGGACGTGTTGGCGGATTGACGTTGATCTATGCGGCATTTGGCAGCAGCCCTGCCCACTCTCGTCTGCCGCAGGAGAAAATCGCAATCGGATAAAGGAGATAGGCATGAAATCGATTCTTTTGATTGGGCTTGGCCGTTTTGGCCGCCATATTGCGCAGGAACTGAATGAGCTGGGTCATCAGGTCATGGCGATCGACAGCAATGAGGACCGTGTGAACGCTGTGCTTTCCTATGTGACGAATGCACAGATCGGTGACAGCACCAGCGAATACTTTATGCGCTCCCTTGGTGTCGGCAATTTTGATGTGTGTATCGTAACCATCGGCGGCAATTTTCAAAGCTCACTGGAAACAACATCACTGCTCAAGGAACTGGGCGCAAAGCTTGTGGTCTCGCGTGCAGAGCGGGATGTACAAGCCAAGTTCCTGCTGCGCAACGGTGCGGATGAAGTGGTCTACCCGGAAAAGCAGCTGGCAAAGTGGGCAGCGATCCGATACAGCTCCGAACACATTCTGGATTATATCGAGCTGCAGGACGACCACGCCATCATGGAAGTGACCATTCCGCCGGAATGGATGGATCGCACGATCGGCGAGATCAATATCCGAAAAAAGTATAACATCAATATTCTTGCGCTGAAAAAAGACGGAAAGCTCGATATGAACATTACGCCGGATACGCAGCTGTGCCGGGATGAAAGTATGCTGGTTTTGGGAAAATACGCATCGATCCAGAAGTGTTTCCGGCTCTGAAAAGATAGGACGGATCGTATGGATGTCGTTTTGTTATTGATGGTTCTTGGAGTCATGTTGAGTGGTTTCCGGGCAGCAGATGCGCTGGATCACATACGACGGGAGATCCTTCGACAGGAAGGAAAAAGACGTGGCTGGTGGTCGTGACCATCAAATTGTGCTATACTGTGGGCAAGGCAGGTGATCTTTATGAATCAGAACGACCCACCCACTGAACATATTCTGGCGTGTCTGTCGTCCTCTCCCTCCAATGCAAAGATCGTGCGGACGGCAGCAACGATGGCAAAGGCGTTTGGAGGGACCTTTACAGCTCTGTATGTCCGGACGCCTGACTCGGATCAGATGGGAAAAGAAGACTGTCGGCGCTTGCAGCAGCACATTCGTATGGCAGAGCAGGCAGGTGCCGACATTTCTACGATCTACGGGGATGACATTCCGCAGCAGATCGCAGAGTTTGCCCGCATCTCCGGCATTACAAAAATCGTGCTGGGGCGCTCCAGCGTACATCGCCGCCATTTCTGGAGTGGACCGTCACTGACTGAAAAATTGACGCTGACTGCGCCTAATCTGGATATTTATATCATCCCGGATGCTTCTGCAGAGAACGGCTACGGTTCAGGACGGAAGCTGTTCACCCGTCCGCTTCTGCCGTCTGTCCGTGATCTGCTGATCACCGCAGGCATCCTGAGCTGCATCACGCTCATCGGCTTCTTTTTCTTGCAACTGGACTTTGCACGCTATAATATTATTATGCTCTATATGCTGGGGATGCTGTTCACCGCATTGTGTACCAGCGGTTACACCTGCGGTGTGCTGGGGTCCGTTGCCAGTGTAGCATTGTACAATTTCTTCATGACCGAGCCATACCTGACATTCCATGCGTATGATCCCGGTTATCAGGTTACATTTGCCCTGATGCTGACCTCTGCAATCATTACCTGCGCCCTGACAACGCGGCTGAAGGATCATGCAAAAATGTCTGCGCAGGCAGCGTTCCGTACAAAAATACTGTTTGATACAAATCAGCTTTTACAGAGAGCAAAAAGCGAGGAAGAAATCCTCTCTCAGACAGCGTCCCAGTTGATGAAGCTGCTGAACCGGAGTCTGATCGTTTACCCGGAACAAAACGGAGATCTTGGGTCAGAACAGGTTTTTGGGATTGATGGGGAAGTGCCGCGCAACATCTTTTCTGCACCGGAAGAACGGGATGCAGCAAACTGGACGTTTGCCAACAAAAAGCGTTCCGGCGCAGGCACGGATAGCTACCCGGATGCAAAGGGGCTTTATCTTGCGCTTCGGACCGGAGGCGGCGTGTTTGGAGTGATCGGGATCGATCTGTCCGAAAAACCGCTGGATGCCTTTGAAAACAGTGTGCTGCTTTCCATTCTGGGCGAAGGTGCGCTGGCCATCGAAAACCGCAGAAACGCGCTGGAAAAAGAGCAAGCTGCATTGCAGGCAAGGAATGAAGAGCTGCGGGCAAACCTGCTGCGCACGATCTCCCATGACCTGCGCACCCCGCTGACCTCCATTTCCGGCAATGCCAGCAATCTGCTTTCCAACGGAGAAACGCTGGATACAGAGACCCGGAACAAGATCTGCACCGATATTTTTGACGATGCGCAATGGCTGATCGGTCTGGTGGAAAATCTGCTTTCCATCACCCGCATTGAAGATGGGCGGATGAATCTGCAGATCTCGCCGCAGCTGATGGACGAAATGATCGAAGAAGCACTGCATCATGTCAACCGGAAAAGCTGCGAACACACCATCACAACACAGTATGGGGACGAGATCCTCCTGGTCAATGTGGATGCACGGCTGATCATGCAGGTCGTTGTCAATCTGGTGGATAACGCCATCAAATACACCCCCGTGGGCTCGGTTATTCAGATTTCGGCTTACCGGAAAGACCATCAGGTCGTAGTGGACGTTGCAGATAACGGTCCCGGCATTCCGGATCGCGCAAAAGCACAGGTGTTCGAGATGTTTTATACCGGGCAGAGCCGCATCGCAGACAGCCACCGCAGCCTTGGATTGGGCTTGCCCCTCTGCCGTGCGATCCTGACGGCTCACGGCGGAACATTGACCCTGCGTGACAACATTCCCAATGGCAGTGTCTTTTCCTTTGCATTGCCGCAAAGCGAGGTGAACATTCATGAATAAGCCGTCCATTCTGGTCGTAGAGGATGATGTTCCTGTACGGTGTCTGATCACAACGACCCTGAAGACCCACGGCTATAAATATCTGACTGCTTCCAATGGGGAAACGGCGATCATGATGACTACCAGCCACAATCCGGACATCATGCTGCTGGATCTTGGGCTGCCCGATATAGACGGCATCGAGGTCATCCGCAGCGTCCGCACATGGTCGAACCTGCCCATCATCGTCCTGAGTGCCCGGAGCGAAGATTCTGATAAGATCGAGGCACTGGACAACGGCGCAGACGATTATCTGACAAAGCCGTTTTCCGTGGATGAGCTGCTGGCAAGACTGCGTGTAACGCAGCGCCGATTGAATCTGCTGGCTTCTGACGGCATAAATAGTCCGGTTTTTGTCAATGGTCCTTTGAAGATCGACTTCTCGGCAGGCTGCGTCTGGTTGAGCGAGAATGAATTGCATTTGACCCCCATCGAGTACAAGCTGCTGTGTGTGCTGGCGCATAATGTGGGCAAAGTGCTGACGCATACCTCCCTCACGCAGAAAGTATGGGGCAGTACGCAGGAAAATGACATTGCTTCCTTGCGAGTTTACATGGCATCCCTGCGCAAAAAATTGGAACGATGCCCGGATGCGCCGCATCTGATCCAGACCCATGTTGGTGTCGGATACCGGATGCTGCGCGCAGAAAATGATGAAGCATAGTAAAAAAACAGGGTGCGCCCCTGAATAGGACGCACCCTGAAGAATCCACATACGACAGAAACTCCAGTGTCATTACAACACTGGAGTTCTTGGTGGGCGCGGGTGGATTCGAACAACTTGCATTCACGCACACCTATACTGGCGAACTGAAAAATCATAGGAGACAAGCCACTTTTCACTCCACACAGGATTCATTGAAGCAACAGTGCGCACAATTCTGCGCCTAGAAGTGGGTTTGAGAGTGGGTTATTTTTGCTTTGGGGAATACTCTGCCAACGCGGCAGATACCGCCAGCGCTGCAGCATCAGCGCGGCCTTCGACGGCGTGGCTGTACCAGCCATAAGTATCCATACTTCGGCTGTGACCAACCATGCGGCGGAGTTGGGCAGGGGACACAGTGTCTTCAACCATGCTTACGAAGGTGTGCCGCAGCTCGTACAGACTGATGGGCGGATCGATGCCATTACAGCGTTGGTAGAACCTCCAGTAGTTGTATAGGCTCTGCTCGTTGTCCAGCAAGAACACCGGATCATCATAGCGCAAGGGGCGCTCCTCTTCGAAGGTGCGCTGTTGGAGCTGAGCTTTGAGTTCTGCCGCCGCCAGCGGATGCAGGATGACCACCCGCAGGGCATTTTCGTTTTTTCCGCTGGTTTCCTCGTTCAGGGTGTTGATGGCCCGGGAAAGGTGCAGCCGGTTGCCGTCCACATCGCCCACGCGGAGGCCCAGCAGCTCGCCGGGGCGCAGGCCGGTCATTACAGCCAGACGATAGGCGTGGATGTTTTCATCGGCCTCCACTTTTCCACGGATGACGCGGGTGTCGGTGGAAAGCAGTATCCGCAGCGAATCGGGCTGTAGGATCCTTTTCCCTTTGTTTCGCGCCCCCTTCGGGACAACAACTTCATCCTCGGGCCGCAGGGACGTGTACTGGTGCTGCCGTGCCCACTTGACGAAGGCCATCTCGACGCTTCGGATACCTTGCAGCGTTTTCTTTGAGAGATTGCCCTTGCTCTTACGTTTGTTGTCCGGGTTCAAGCAGCCCTCTTTGTAGGCACGGTTCAGGACATCTTGCAGCATACCGGCGTTCAGGTCACCGATACGGCGGATACCAACGACCGGTAGTATGTAGTTCCGTCCAAATTTCTTTATCTGCTCTACATAACTGCCGCCTGCGGTGGCCTTTGCTGAGATGAGAAAATCATCCCACAGTTCAGAGCAGCGCTTTGTAGTGTTACTGATGCCATCATCCAGCCAGGCGTCTGCCTTGCGGTTTGCCTCTCGCTGGCCGGTGCGTCCCGGCTTTGCGCTGGTGAAGGTCCGGCGCACGCCGTCCTTCTGTACTTTAATCTGCCAGCGCTGCTGCTTTTCCAGCCAAACGGCGGTATTGACTCGCTTTCCCATAAAAATACACCTCCGTATGGGTACACTTTGACAAGCCTGCCCGGAGGTGGTACAATACAGTTGTCTAGGCTGGTATTGTTCCTCGTGAGCAAGCCATTCTTCAAACTCCTCCGGTGTTGGTAGCACCGGGGGAGTTTTTTGTATATTCAATCAACAAGACGGTTGACTCAGTTGTTTTTACGATAGGTGACCTCAAGTCCAGTGTTGGGAGAGTAAGTCCATGTGACTGTCAGACGGTCAAAAGACTCCTTCTGACGGCCATCCAGCGCTTTTGTGCTGACCATCTCCTCATAAAGCCAGTCCGGCAGGCCATAAATTTGGTTTGCGAGTTTGATTTCTCTCAAAACAACATCCGTGAAAAGAAAACTATCCTTAAAATTATACGGATTCGTATCGAACGTGATATAAGAACCGTCATTCGCAACGGTAAGTGCGCTGTCATCAAAGACATCATAGATAGTCTGAAAGTCAAGGGAATCCGCATTTGCTTTCAGCACAGGCACGAGCAACTCATCCAGCAAGGTGGAGACCTTCTTGCCTTTCTCATCAAACGTAATCTGCGTGCGAATCTTGATAACCGGAGAGCCATCATCTGCCGCACGCTGATAGGCACCATTCAGTGTAAGGCTCTGGCCCGCAAACGTAGCTCTGTAATACTCGTACAGATTTTCTTTGACCGCCGCATAGAAGCGCTGGCCTTCCGCAGACACGACAGAGAAACACTTATAATTCACGTCCTTGTCTGTATAAGTATAGAAGTAGTCGAAATCTGTCTGGCCGGAAAACTCCACATCCCGCCCCACTTTGTACTCGGTGTCGGCAAACACCGTCACTGCACACGCAAGGCACAGCACCACGGTCAGCATCAAAGAGACAATCTTTTTCATGGTTTTCCCTCCTCATTGTAAAAAGCTCAATTTTCGTTCGATTTTTGCTCAATTATTTGTTCTTGCGCGAAACACCGCTTGGTTGTATAATATAGGCAAATAAAACAACGCGTTGTGGGAGGCAAGCAGACAATGACACGTCAAGACTACATCGATGCTATTATGCGACTGCTTGAGAAAGCGGATTTTCGCAAACTGCGGCTTGTGTGGATATACGCAAGCCGCCTGATCAGCTGACATATCGCATCCTTTGAGCGCCTACGGGTGCTCTTTTTTTTGCGTCAATTTTTCGGCCATGTGTTCCAGCAGCTTCCAATCGGCGGGGCTGAGGTCGGCCAGCATCTCGACAAAGCGCTTTCGGAAATTGTCATCGTCATCCCGGGTCAGGTCGCCAAGGAACGCGGCGATCTTGTCCGACTGGGTATCTGCCGCCATCATCTCACCCTCACCGGTGCGCAGCCATTCCTCGCGGACACCGAAAAGATTACTTATAAGAGAAAGTAGCTTATCAGATGCTTCCGTACGTTCCAGTTCAATATTTGCAATCGCTCCACGAGTATCAAACCCAAGCTTATGAGCAAATTCCTCCTGAGACAGTCCATTTTCTTTGCGAACTTCTTTCACTCGTTCTCCGACAGTCATTTTGTTCGCCTCCTTTCGTTCTGATGTTAGTATACGCTTTTGATTTTGTGCTGTCAACACAAAAAATGAAGATTTTTGCACATTGTGTGTTGACAATCCATTTTCCTTGCAGTAAAATGAAGCCACAGCACAAAACTCGAAGACAGCTTTGATGCTGCAACACAATCTCAGCGAAAGGAGGTGAACCACATGGATCACTACCCGCGCACACCCGAAGAATGGGAACAGCCTGACCGCGAAACCGAAGAGCTTGACGGCCTGCCCGCGTTCGACCAGATCAGGACCGACATCTTCACCACCGAGAAAAAGGAGTGATTTTTTTATGAAGAAGTCTGCACTTAACCCCGCCGCCTACGGCTTGACCGTGGACGAAGCAACCCGGCTCGTCCGCCTCCACGATATGTGCGCAGGCATGGCCCCGGAAGACTTTGATCAGATGGAGACTGCCGCCCGCAGCATCAACCTGGTCAACAGCCTCAAGAAGATGGACAGCCGTCCCGGCGGCGCAGCGTGAGAGGGGAGGGCCGCACGATGAAGAAACCTTACCTCAAGCTCCGCCGCCTCATTGAAGACGAAGGCTTGGAGCAGCAGGAGCTGGCTGTGTTGGCGGGTATCTGTGACCGTACACTGAGCAAACGCCTGAACGCGCCGGAAGACAGCGGTTGCTGGCTTCCGAGGGAAATTACTGCTATCTGTCAGGTGCTCCATATCCCGCAAGAGAAAATCGGGGAGTATTTCTTCCCGCAAATTGCAAAGGAGGCATCCGCATGAGAATCAAATCTGGCGTCTGGTACTGGCTGGCGGTGGCCAGCGGTGCCGTCGGGATGCTGTATGCCCTGGGCTTTGCAGGCAGTATCGAGGCCCTCGGTGTCATCTCCGACACCGACTTCATCACCGCGATGGTGCTGCTGTTGCTGGCGCTGTTCTTTGCCCGGCTGGGCGACCATGCCGCAGAGCGCGAGGCTCAGCGCCGCAAGTACATCGACCGCCGCCACGCCCGCACCGAAGAGCCGGAGTACCGGCAGAACCGGAGGGACGCATGAAGACCAAGCGCATGAAAAAGCTCCTGATGGGCATGGGCCTGTCCCGCAATCAGGTGAACCACATGGTCAAAGAGCAGCGGTTGAAAGGCTCTTCCAAAATCAGCAATGCAGCCTATTACTACGCTGTCAACCGCAGTCTTTCCAAGCCATGCTGGCGTGACTGGCTGCCGTATATCAAGAGCCTTGTGCTGGAGTGAAGCACATGACGAGTAAACAAAAAGCCCGCTGGTGCTGGAACACCGGCGAGCCTGCAAAGGGATGATGAGTTTGAACGCCCCATCACCCCGAAGAATAACACACTTTAGAGGTTTTTACAAGAGATGAAAGGTATTCTTATCGAGCCGGGCAAAGACCCGGTCGTGACTACCCTGCCGGACACGCTGCAGGGCATGGAAGCACTTTTGCAGTGTCCCTGCGCGCAGAAAGTTCTGCCCCGCACCCCTGCGGTGCTGGTGTACGCCATCTACGGCAAGGGCCTGAACCGTACTTATCGCGGCCAGCCCATCTATGGCACCATCCTCTGCTACGGCTGGCGGAATAACCGCTTCCAGCCCCTGAACAAAGACCTGCAGGCCGAAATGCTTGACCGCCTGAAGGAGTTGGAGGTGAGGGTGTGACCACCTATATCTGCAAATGCGGACGGCGAGTGAAGAAATCCACCGATGCCAGTACCACTGGTAACCGCCTATCCGGCTATGCACTCGGCCATGAGTGCTGGGGATGCCCCTACGCCATGCCATACGGAAACTATCAATGGGATGAAAGTGCTAGAACTGTCAGCCGGGAGACTCAGGGCTACGAATGCCGGATGAGCAAGACCCTCACCTATGCGTCAGAGTTCGCTGGCTCTATCAAGGATAAATGCACTTGTCGAGTGCATAGTCTGGACTTCGACTTTCTGTCTCAGGTCTCCGCATGGATCAAAGACACTTATCCAGACAGAGAGATTTTTGGCTCGTTTTCCAAAGATATTCGTGCATCGGACTATGGATCTGATGGCCGTTACTGCCTGACTATCACCTGCACCCAGAATCTGAAAGGCGTTGCCGCAAAAAGAGAGCTGCTTGGTCAGTTCTTTACTCCGAATGGTAGCCGCAAGGACATGACACCGCAGCAGGAAATGGAAAAGATTCTTGCTGACATCAAAAAAGCAAAGGAGATTTTCTCATGTACACCTGCCCAGAATGCGGATGCTGCTGCGACCATGACAAGCCCTGCTGCCAGCAGTTCGGCGGCGGCAACGCCGACCACCTCGGAGAGCGAGGCGGCTGCAAACGGCTTGCCCCCCGCGCTGTCCCCGCAGAGCAGCGCATCGGCCCCTGTTGTTCCTGCGGAGACTTCTTTTGCATCCGCAGCTGTCCCCACCTTTGACTTCTCTCCATTGGGGGAGCTGTCCCAGCAGGCCACCGAAGCCGACCAGCAGTTTGATTTGCATTACGGCGCGGCTCAGGACGAATACTTGATCTCCTGCATCTACCTCGCCCGGATCCACGCTCTGACTGCCAAGGCGGGCCGGTATGGCGGCGGTACATGGACAAAGTGGTATGAGAGCAAGGGACTCAGCGAAGGCAGCGCCCGCACGATGGTCAAAAACGGTGACGCTTTTAATTCCGCAACTGTTGCGGAATTAAAACAACTGCCCGAGCTGACCCGCAAAGATTTGAACCTCATCGCCCGCAGCGGGTGTGCTGGGCAGCTGGTCGAAGCCGCCGGAGACAGCCAGCGGGTGCAGGAGCTTTTAGCCCAGCTCAAGGCCAAAGAGTACAAGCTGAACGAAACGCAGGCCAGATTGAAGAGCGCCTGCATTCAGGAGCAGGAGTCGCGGGACGCAATGAACACCGCCAATGCTCAGCTGGAAGCCGCCCACGCAGACATTAAAGGTCTGACCGAACAGAACGATCAACTCAAAAGCCGGTTAGACGCCGCTGAGGCCCGGAAAGAAGAGGCTGAGAACCAGCTTGCAGGCTCCCGTCAGGTAGCCGAAGCGGCCAAGCGTCACGCCGAAAAGTGGAGATCCGAGGCCGAAGCCGCCCGGAAGCAGCCCATCGTAGCTGTGGTGGACGAGGACGAGGTTGACCGCCGGGCAGCAGAAAAGGCTTGGGGTCTTGCAGATGCCCGGAATGCCGAACTGGCCAAGGACAACGCCAGCCTGAAAAAGCAGCTTGCCGCCCTTCGGGCCAAAGTCAGTGACGATGCACAGGCCGATTTTGAGACCGCCAACTTCTGCGTCAATTCCATCCGGGCCGCATGGGACACCAGCAGAGCCAGCTACGCCCGCTTGGTCGGCGAGGATCTGGAAGGGACGTTCCAGTCTCTGTGCGGTGTGCTGAACAGCATCATGGAGGAAGCGGCCCGCCTCTGCCGCCAGCCGCCGGATTATGACGGAGGTGATGGCGATGAATGAGATGTACAGCTTGGACTTTGACCGCTATGGCCCGCCCTTGGAGCCGCCGGACGACTACTATTTTCTGCCGCGTGACGCAGAACAGGAGGATGAGAACGACCATGACGAATGAACTTACCGTCCGGGTGCAGAACCCGGTGATCCCGGCCATGAGCTGGAACAAGGACGAGGTTCAGCAGAACCTTGACGAGCTGCTTGCAGCCTATACAGGCCTCGTCTATACTCCGGAGAGCATCAAGGGCGCCAAGGACGACCGGGCCAAGATCAACAGCTGGGATAAACAGCTGGGTGCAGCCGTCACCGCCGCAAGGAAGCTCTACCTGAAGCCGTTGGAGGACTTTCAGGCCGACATCAAGACCATGCGGGAGCAGTGCAAAAAGGTCTCCGGCGCGATCGACGCGCAGGTTAAGGCTGTCGAACAGGCCGAAAAAGATGAAAAGGCGTCTACGTTGAAGCTGGTCTACCGGGACTGCATCGGGGAGCTGGAGCAGCTTGTACCGTTCGAGAAGCTGCTGGTTCCCCAGTGGCTCAACAAGACCTTCGACCTTGCTCAGGCCGAAAAGGAGCTGCGCAAAGCTGTGGAGACCCGGCGGGAGGAACTGCGCCTCATCCGAGAGACCTGCGGCGAGGATGCCGAACCTTGCATCACCGAATACCTGAGGTCTCTGAGCGTCAACGATGCCCTGCATGAGCACAGCCGCAGAGAACGCGCCCGTGTGGCTCAGGCCGAGGCGGAAGCCAATCGGCAGGCCGCAGAGCGGGCCAGAGCCGCAGCGCCGGTCATCATCCCGCCCACAGAGGAAGAGCGTCAGCTGAAAGAAGAAGCTGCTCGGGAGGCCCGGAGTAACGCTTTTATAACGGCCTCCGGACGGCTGGATTGTGAAGTTCTGCAGCAGTTTGCCACCCCGGCGGTCCCGGCCCGCAAACGCTACCGCTTCTGGGTGGATTTCACCTCGGAAGACATCGAATGGTTCAAAGCCGAAGCTCAGAAGCGCGGCTTTGCGTATGGTTCTGTGAAATAATCGGAGGTAACTACTTATGGCTTTTTCCCGTTCCGGCGCACCTGCGCCCACCATGTCCGCAAACACCACTGATACCACGACTGCCCGGATGACCGCGATGCAGCAGCGTGCAGTCCAGAGCAACGCTCTTCAGGCTGCCAGCCCGGCCAAACCTGTGGAGATCACCTCTGCCGACGGCCAGCACATGATTGTCAGCTTCTCGGACGTCCGCAACTTTATCTGCGCCAAGGCCACAGATGCCGAGTGCAAGATCTTCCTCGAGACCTGCAAGCAGTATCGGCTGAATCCTTTCACGAAGGAAGCCTACCTCATCCACTACGACAACAACAGCGAAGAGACCCCCAGCACCATCGTTCTGGGCAAGAACTGTTATCTTCAGATGGCCGAACGTCATCCCAGCTATGACGGATTCGAGGCCGGCGTCATCATCTTTGACAAGGTGGCTGGAGATTGCCAAAAGCGGGAGGGTTCCATCGTTTACGAGGACGAGGAGCTTCTGGGCGGCTGGGCCAAGGTCTACCGCAAAGACCGCACCCGTCCCAGCTACGAGGAAGTGAAGTTGACCGAGTACGACACCGGGAAATCCCTGTGGAAGGGCAAAAAGGCCACCATGATCCGCAAGGTCGCCCTTGTCCATGCGCTGCGGGAAGCCTTCCCCTCCACATTCGGTTCTCTCTGCGATGAAAGCGAAGTCCATGTGGATGCAGAGTCCACCGCCGTGGAGCTGGACGATGCCGGACAGGCCCCGGCTCCCCGCTGGGTCCGCATCAAGGAAGCTGCCGAGCAGGCCGATGCCCTGACCGTCGAAGAGGCTGAGTGTTCTGTGGATGACCCCTTTGCCGGAGGTGACAGATCGTGATCCTGACGCACAAGACCGGCGTACTGCTCCACGGGACCCTTGCCAAAGACCCGGTGTTCAAGGATGTGGGCCAGAAGCAGGTGCTCAAGTTCGACGTGAAGGCCCACAGTGTCAAGACCGACACGGGCAGCTGGGAGAGCCTGTACGTACAGGTCAATGTCTGGCACGGGCTGGACAAGTGGGACGGGATGTTACTGAAAGGCGATGCCGTCACGGTTTTTGCCCGGGAACTCAAGACCCGGGAATACAACGGCAAGACCTATTACAGTGTGGATGCCGACGACATTCAGCCCGGCGGACTGGTGCTCTTCCGGTGGATGCAGAATCTCATTGACCTCTGTACCGAACCTCCTGCATCGCCCGAACAGACCAGCCTTTCCGGCGGGCAGATATACCCCGGCGAGAAACTGACCGACTACGCGCCCCGAACCCCGCAGGCGGCAGCTCCCACAGGTCCCGCCGTCGGCACCCCGGAGGCGGCAGCTCCCACAGGTCCCGCCGTCGGCACCCCGGAGGCTGACGCCCTCATCGACGACAGTGCCAATGACCTGCCCTTCTGAGCCTGAACGCTGTGCTATCTGGCGATACGGGCATTTCATTCGAAAGGAGGTCAGGCCGTGGGCATTGACCCTTCTCGCGGCTTTGTTGCCATCCCGCGCGGCCTGACCGACTGGGAGTGGTACTCAGAGCCAAACACCGCCCGGCTGTTCATCCATCTGCTGCTCACGGCCAACTGGAGCCAAAAGCAGTGGCAGGGTATCACGATCCATCCCGGTGAGCTGGTCACGAGCCAATCTCAGCTGGCAAAAAAGCTCAATTTGAGCATTATGCAGGTGCGAACAGCCCTGAAACACCTCGAATCAACAGGATACATAACAGTCAAAACCGGGTCGAAATACAGCCTTATCACGTTGAATAATTACGATTTGATTGAGGCCGGTAACAGGCAGATAACAGGCAAGCAACAGGCAGATAACAACAACTTAACCATAAATAACATAAAAAACATAAATAAGTCGTCGTCTGCGTGCGCGACGCCCGAGCCGACTCCGACGAGGACGACCTCCCCCATCGCGGAGGATTTTGAGCAGCGTATCTGCAAGCTGAGCATCCAAGGAAAAGCCCAGCTGGCTGGATACGCCGACCGACTGGGAGAGGAACTGGTGTCGGAGATCGTCAGCAGGTGCGCCGACCTTGGGGCTTACAGTTGGCCGTATGTCCGCAAAGCGCTGGCAGAGGCTGAGGCTCAGGGATGCAAGTCTGTGGAGGAGTACCGCAGGCTTCACCCCATCGGCAGCGGACGGAATCTCCGGGTTGACCGTACCGAGCCGAGCGGGCATGATTTCCTGAAGGCTGCCGCCCGGCGCAGACGATTGACAAAAAAGGAGGGACTCGATGTATCGGAATCCTGAATACTACCCCGACCCGACAGTCGGCCGGGCACTGGAGGACCTCCGCAGAAAGGAGACTCGAATGAACACTGGAAAGCAATTTGAAGCCGACTGGAAAAGTTCCATGCCGAAGGATGCATGGTGCTACCGGCTCAAGGACAGTGCAGCCGCCTATTACGGCGGAAATGAGAGCCTGAGCTTTTCCATCGATAACATCTGTGACTTTGACGTCTACCGCTACCCCATGCACCACTACTTCGAACTCAAGACCATCGACACCCCCAGCATCCCGCTAGAAAAGATCCTTGGTCGATTCGACCGGGAGAAGCAGAAGTATCACAAGCTCAAGCATATCACCGACATGGCCCATGCAGCTGAGTTTCACGGCCAGACCGCTCATGTGGTCATCAATTACCGGGGCAAGGTCAACCGCACCTTCGCCATCTCGGCCAGTGCTGTGCTGGAGTACATGAACACCCAGACCCGCAAAAGCATCCCATGGCAGTGGGCCGCCCTGAACGGCATCGAGGTGGAGCAGCGTCTGCTTCGTGTCCATTGGCGGTATGATGTGGAAGGGCTGCTGAAGCGGTTGGAAGGGGGTGAAGCCGTTTGACCTACGAGGAAAAGAAAGATTGGCTCCGTCAGTACGAACGCGCCAAAAAGAAAGAGCTGCACCTGACGCATGAGCTTCAGGAAGCAGAGTGTGACTATGGCCATATGACACAGGCGCTTTCCTCGGTGCCGGGAGGTAGCGGCGATGGACAGGCGCTTCCTCGTGCTGTGGAACGAGTAGAAAAAGCAAAGCAGGCTTTGGACGCACAAATCTTGTTTTGCGACGATCTCCATGCCGAAATCACGGCAGTGCTTCTCAGCTTGGAAGACCCCGACGATTACGAGATTTTGAAGCTGAGGTATCTCCACTTCAAGACATGGGAAAGCATTGCAGCTGAAATAAAGCTCTGCCTCCGTCAAATCTACCGCCGCCATCATCGCGCCATTGATGCGCTGAATCTATAATGTCAGTCAATGTCACCTAGAAGTCATTTTATGTCACTCCACGTTATGCTAAAATAGTACCATCGGCAGAGCCGGAAAGGCCACCCGATACACGCAGCCTCCGCACCGTGTCCTCCCTGTTTGACCGCACGGTGTGCAGGCTGCTTCTATTATGCCGCCTGAGCGCAATTTGGTGCGCGGCGCGTGTGACCAGACACGGCCGGTTCGATTCCAAGGGCGGCACCATGACGCTGCGCCCCGCCGCAGCAACAGCCTGACGCATGGCCTGCGAAACCGCCTGGGGCTGGCGTGCCGGATGGGAGTCCCTCCTTCTCCCCGTGAGAGTCCGGCACACCACCGGAGGCCCCGGAATCCGCAGTGGGTTCAAGGATACCCCACCGGATGTGCGTCAATCACCCTGCACAGAAATGTGCGGGGATTTTTTATGCAGCTTCTGCCGTTCGGAAACCCCGGGCGGCTTTACTTTTGCACCGGAGAGGTGGTGACGTGTCGCGTGAAGATGGATACAAAAATCTGGTGCCGATGGACCAGCGAAGCAAGGACGAAGCCAGGTCATTGGGACAGCAGGGCGGCATCGCCTCGGGTGCGGCACGCCGCCGTAAGCGCTCCATGCGGGAGGCAGCCGACTACTACCTGAGTCTGCCCGAAACTGACCGCCGCCGGGTGAACGCCATGCTGCGGGACGCCATCGACCCGGAGGACATCGATAACCAGATGGCCGTCGTCATGGGCGTCACCGAGAGAGCCAAGCGCGGCGACCCGCAGGCGGCGTCTGTGCTGCTCAAGATGCTGGGCGAGGATGCCGTGCAGGACGACCCCGCCGCAGATGCTCTGGCGAAGGCGAAGGAGCTGCTGGGAGGCGTGGACAGTGCCATTGACTGAGTTTCAGCAGGAGTACCTGCGCAACTGTTCCCACCGGTGGAACGTCAAGACCGGAGCCACCCGAAGCGGCAAGACCTACCTGGACTGTGCCGTGACCATCCCGAAGCGGATCTGCGCGGCCCGGGGCGAGGGCCTGCTGGTGCTCATGGGCAACACCCTGGGCACACTGGAGCGCAATGTGCTGTCCCTGATGCGGGAGCTCTGGGGCCCCGACCTTGTAGGTGTGATCCGCACCTCGGCAGCAGGCAACGTGGTACAGCTGTTCGGCAAGAAGGTCTATGTCCTCGGCGCTGACAACAAGAAACACATCGCCCGCATCCAGGGCGCTGCCTTTGAGTACGTCTACGGTGACGAGATCACCACCTGGGACGAAGGCGTGTTCCAGATGCTGAAAAGCCGCCTTTCCTGCCCCCACTCCCATTTTGACGGCACCTGCAACCCGGAAAGCCCCACTCACTGGTTCAAGAAGTTTCTGGACAGTGACGCTGACATCTACTGTCAGGCGTATACCATCGACGATAACCCTACACTTCCGGCCCAGTTCGTGGCCGATCTGAAAAAAGAATACACCGGCACGGTCTACTATAACCGCTTTATCTTGGGGCAGTGGATGGCCGCCAACGGCGTGATCTACCGCCTGCTGGCCGACAGCCTTTCCGCCGGAGATGAGCGTTTTTTCTGGCCTGTGGACAAGCCGCTGCACCCGTGGCGGGTGCGCATTGGGGTGGACTTTGGCGGCAACGGCTCCAAACACGCCTTTGTGGCAACGGCCATCCTGCCGGGCTATTCCGGCGTGGTGGGGCTGGCATCCCAGCGCATCGACCCTGTGGCGCAGGATGCCGACTTTCTGGCCGACCGACTGCTGGATTTCTGCATAACTGTCTTTGCCCGCTGGGGCGAGATCCAGTACATCTTCTGCGATTCCGCGGAGCAGACGCTGATCAATCACATCCGGGCCCGGCTCCGGCGCTGCAAACTGAGTTGGCTAGCCGACCGGGTGGAAAACAGCGCCAAGATTCGCATCAATGACCGCATCCGCCTGACCTGCATCCTGATGGGCGGCGGGAGGTTCTGGCTGCTGCCAGAGGCTTCCACCCTCCGGGATGCCCTTGCCACGGCCCTGTACAGCGGCAAGCACCCCGGCGTGGACGAGCGGCTGGATGACGGCAGCACCGATATCGACACATTGGACGCTTACGAGTACACTATCGAGCGCGATTTCAAGAGGTTGACCAACACATGAACATCACCGCATTTCTGAACTACCTGAACAAGACGCGCGGGTGGGCCATCGATGCCGACTACTACGGCTACATCGAGACCTGGCGGCAGTGGTGGCAGGGCAGCGTTCCCAAGGTACACACCCGTGCCGCTGAATACGCAAACGGCACAAAGAAGCGCCCTATTGCCTCCCTGCGGATGCCGAAACGGGTCTGCGAGGACTGGGCAAACCTGCTTCTGAACGACCGCACCACCTTCCAGATCAAGGACGCTGACACCGCGTCCTATCTGCTGGGCGACGATGAGCAGCAGGTGGGCGGCCTGCTCCGGGAGCTGCACTTCTGGCGCAATGCCAACGCTCTGGTGGAACAGGCCTACTGGTCCGGCACCGGTGCCTTTGTGCTGAGTGCCGAAAACCTGACTGTCGTGAAAGGGAAAGCCGTCCCCGGCCCGGATACCCGCCTGAAGCTGGACTATGACCCGGCTTCCTGCATCCTGCCTCTGCGGGTGGAACGGGGCATCGTGACCGAAGCAGCCTTTGTCTCCGAGTACATGATGGAGGGCAAGCCCGCGGTCTATCTGCAGACCCACACCGGCAATGAGACCCGGCGCACCATCCGCAACGAGTGGTTCCGGGTAACGGATGGAGTTTCGGGCGCTCCGGTGTTTGAAGCCCTGCAGGCCCCGCCGGGTACGGCAGAAAGCATCACGGTGGAGGGTTCTCCCCCGTGGTTTGCCCTGTTCAGCCCGGCCGCAGTCAAGAACCTTGACGGCGGCACAGGGCTGGGCATGAGCGTCTTTGCCGAAGCACTGGCAGAGGCCCAGGGCATCGACCTTGCCTTTGACAACTACCGGGAGGATATCCGGCTGGGCCACAAGAAGATCTTCTACTCTGCGGACATCTGCCGCAAGGTGGTGGATCAGGAGGGCGTGGAGCACTCTATTCCGCCCGATGATGATGTGCAGAGCCAATTCGTCACCCTGCCCCAAAAGGAAGGGAGCCTCGACCAGTCCAGCGAATACCACGAATACAACCCCGACCTGCGGGTGGATTCGAACCACAAGGCTGTGCAGGATATGCTGAATCTGTTCAGCTTCAAGTGTGGCCTGGGCTGTCATCGGTACAACTTCGAGCTGGGCAATGTCACCACGGCCACCGAGTACAATGGCAGCCGTCAGGATCTGGTGGCCAGCGCCAATAAGAACCAGATTCCCATCGAGGGGGCGCTGGTGGGCATCGTGCGGGCCATCCTGTGGGCAGCAAAGAACCTGCAGGGAGCGGCGGTGGACCCCGAAACGCCCATCTCTGTGGACTGGGACGACAGCTACATCACCGATGCCGAGACCCGGATGAGCCAGATGCGGGACGATGCCCTGAGCGGCCTTTTGCCCCGGTACAAGTATCTGTCTGCCCGGTACGGGGTCAGTGAAGAGGATGCCCGCAAGCTGGCGCAGGAAGCCGCTGACGAAAACAAGCAGCCTGAGCTGAGCTTCGGCGGCGGGGGCGGCTGATGCTGGCCCCGGACTATCTCGACCACGCACCCGACCGGCTGGTGCTGCTCTGGCAGCAGGTCGAGGACGATATCCTGCGGGACGTGGCCCGGCGCATCTCCAAAATGGACACCATGACCCCCACGGCCAACTGGCAGCTTTGGCGGTATGAACAGACCAAAGCCCTCCGGCAGGACGTGGTAAAGAAGCTGGCCCGCTACACCGGCAAGAGCGAAGCTGAGATCCGGCGGCTCATGCAGGAAGCGGCCACCCGGGCCATGGAAGCCGAGGACGAGATCTACTATCACTACGGCAAGGAGCCCACGCCCTTTGCCGGGAATGAGACCCTGCAGGCCCTGCTCAACGCTGGCTATCAGCAGACGGCGGGAACCTTCCACAACCTGACCGCTACCACGGCCAACACCGTCAGCGGCCAGTTTGAAGCCGCCCTCGACCGCGCCCATCTCAAGGTGAGCAGCGGTGCGTTCGACTACAAGAGCGCCGTCAAGAGCGCGGTGGACAGTCTGGCCGACACCATGAAGTACGTCACCTACCCCACCGGCCACACCGACACGCTGGAAGTTGCCGCCCGCCGGGCGGTGCTGACTGGTGTGAATCAGACCGGTGCAAAGCTGCAGGTGGCCCGGGCCGATGAGATGGGGGTTGAGTTCTTCGAGACCACGGCCCACGGCGGGGCCCGGCCTTCCCACGCTGAGTGGCAGGGCAGGCAGTTCCACCGGGGCGGCGCTGTTGACTACATGGGCAAACATTACCCGGACTTCGAGGCCGCCACCGGCTACGGCACCGGAGCAGGGCTTTGCGGCTGGAACTGCCGTCATACCTTCTTTGCCATCTTCCCTGAGCTGGGTGCACCGCCTGCGTGGACGCAGGAGAGCTTGGAAGCCCTCAACGCCCGGGACATCGAGTACAACGGCGGCAGATACACCCGGTACGAGATCAGCCAGATGCAGCGGGCCCGGGAACGCACCGTGCGCAAGTACAAACGCCGGTATCTGGCTGAGGATGCCGCCGGGGCCGACACCACCGCCAGCGCGGTAAAGCTCCGGCAGGCCCGTCAGGAGCTGTCTGACTTTATCAGCGCCACCGGCGGCAGGGCGGACAGCGCCCGCACCAGCGTGGCAGGCTTTGGCAGAAGCCAGAGCAGCCGGGCAACGTGGGCGGCGAAGAAGCTTGATTCAATGTTGCCCAACCAGCGTGGCAGCGGTGGCTCCTCCGGACAAAATGGCGAGACGATTCACAAGTTTCTGGGAAAGGTCGATCTGAGCGATACCAGACGTGTGGAAGCACTCAAGGATTCTTTCTGCAGCAAGTACGCCAGTTCCAAAGTTGAGAATATGATGGTTATCACAAAAGATGGTGAAGTCCATTATATGACCGATAACAACCCCAGAGGGGTTGACTGCTCGTATCTGGGTGGTAAACTGAAAGGGAGCTACAACATCCACACGCACCCGCCAGACACGACCCAGTATTCTTTCAGCACGGATGCAGACATCCCGGCGGCATTTGCCGACGGCACCCGCATCATGGAAGCTGTGGACTATAAATACAGGTATCGCTTTGTAGTTCCTGAAAATATCACTTTTGAACAGTGGGACCGCGCCAGAAGTGACGTACAAGACCATGCACTGCAGTACATGGCCGAGCGCGGAATGAGCGTTGCTGACATTGAAGAAAACGAGTTGCACGTTATCATTGAGGAAACCTGCAAGCAGCTTGGCGTGACTGGTTATAGTCGCTGGGAGGTACACAAATGAGCTACACCAAAGAGCAGATAGACCAATTGTGGAAGGAAAGTGTAAGGCGGGAGCGTAGCCTTGTTGCAGAGTACAAAAGAACACATTACATTCCGAGCCGTGCTACGATTTCCACGCCTGAAATTGATGCCGAACGAGCTGAACAGAAGCGTTTATATGGCGAGTATTGCAAATTAATTTCGAACAAAAAGGGTTGAGGTGTTATCATGGAAGATTTTCGTATCATCTACCGCATTTTGAAGTATTTGCAGCAAAGCATGGACTTTGAGGAGTTCGATTGCGCTGGTTTTACTGCCGAGCGCTTCGGTACGAATCCGAACCGGTTTCAGGCACTTTTGATTCAGCTGCAGAAATCAGGTTACATTGAGGGCCTGAACATCGTTCGCTACATTCGCCAGCCGGAGCGCATCGAGCCGCCCATGGAACCGCATATCACCTTGCAGGGGCTTGAATATCTTCAGGAAAACAGCCTGATGAAAAAGGCCGCTGCATTTGCAAAGGGTGTTAAGGAAATCGTCCCCGGCATCTAACAACCAAATACCGCAAGCGTCTTTGCCCAGCCGGGCAGGGGCGCTTTTTTCATGCCGTATTCGCTCAGTGGCAGAGCGCCGGTCTCCAAAACCGGATGCCGCAGGTTCGATTCCTGCATACGGTGCCATCGCAGAGGGCAGTGCGTACCCTGCCCACAACCGAACACGGACGGAGAACCGTGTCACCAAACCGTGGTTTCACCAACAGAAAGGAGTTTTTCCACCATGAAGCGTGAAGACGTGAAGAACAAGATCCCCGGCATTACCGAGGAGCAGCTGAACTGGATCATGGCCGAGAACGGCAACGATGTCAACCGGGAAAAGACTGCCGCCGAGCAGTACAAGACCCAGCTGGAAAACACCCAGGCTCAGCTCAAGACCGCCCAGGACGGCCTTGCCGCCTTTGACGGCAAGAAGAAGCCCGAGGAATACGAGGCTGACATTGCCAAACTCAAGGGCGATATGCAGGCACAGGCTGATGGCTTTGCCTTTGACAATGCCCTGAACACCGCCATTCTGGGAGCTAAGGGCCGCAGCGTCAAGGCGGTCCGGGCACTGCTGGATCTGGATGCCCTCAAGGGCTCCAAGGACCGTTCCACCGATATCTCCAAGGCTCTGGAAGAAGCCGCCAAGGCGAACCCCTGGGCCTTTGGCGAGGCGGCAGAGGGCGGCGCTGGTTCCGTTCACGTTTCCAGCGGCAAAGAGCACGGCACCCCGCCCGCCGGGGACGTTGATCCCGTGACCGCTGCCTTCAAGGCGATGAACCCCGATATCAACATCGAATGAGAGAAAGGATATTCTTATGGCACATGAAGCACAGGTCCGCTATTCCAATCTGGTCGACCTCAAGCTGCGCAAGACGCTGGTGAAGAAAGTCGGCGTGATCTGCAACAACCGCTACGAGGGCAGCCCCAAGGCAGGTTCCGTCAAGGTTCCCGTCCGTGACACCGAGGTGGTGGTGAACGACTACGACAAGGCCAAGGGTGCAAAGCAGACCAGCGGTGACACCACCTACCTCACCGTCAACATCGACCACGACAAAGCCGTGAATGAGATCATCGATGGTTTCGATGCAGAGAGCGTTCCCGGCAATCTGGTTGCTGACCGCCTGGACAGCGCCGGTTACTCTCTGGGCCTGCAGATGGATTCTGACGGCTCCGTGGAGCTGACCACTGCAGGCACTGCCTTCGGCAATACCACCGCCCTGACCGAAAAGACCATCTACGCCAACATCGTGGATGCACGCACTCAGCAGTCCTCCATCGGCGTGCCCACCGCAGGCCGCTGGCTGCTGGTCTCCCCGGACACCTACGGCCTGCTTCTGAAGAGCCCCGAGTTCATCAAGGCTTCCGACCTGGGTGACGCGGTCGTTCAGACCGGCGCTGTGGGCAAGATCGCAGGCTACACCGTGTTCGAGGATTCCACTCTGGGCGAGAACGTCGAGTATGTAGCCGGTCATCCCAACTGGTTCGCCGTCATCGACGAGTGGGCCGTTCCCGTCCACCTGCAGGATCTCTCCGGCTCCGGCGACTTCATCGGCGCATCTGCCGTGCAGGGCCGTAAGGTCTACGCCTACAAGGTCACCAAGGGCCAGACCATTCTGGTCAAGAAGAAGGCAGCAGCATAAGGAGGCCCCCATGCTTTACTGCACCTACGAACAGTACCGGGAAGCGGGCGGCACGCTGGACGAGGCCGCGTTCACGCCGCTGTGCTTCCGGGCCTCGAAGCTCATTGACCGGGCCACCTTTGGCCGGGCCGAAGCCCACACCAAAGGCTGTGCCGACTGTGCCGAAGCTCTGGCCATGGCCTGTGCGTCCATCGTGCAGAGCCTTGAACGGGCCGAAGCGGCACGCGCTGCCACCGGCTATGCGCCGGGCGTGACCAGCGTCAACAACGACGGCTTTGCCGTGACGTTCTCCGACGGAGCACTGGCCGAAAAGCAGGCCGCCGAAGCGCACAGCATTCTTTCCGGCTGCCTGGGGCACGACCCCCACGGCCTGCTGTATCGGGGGTGTTTCTGATGCAGTGCAGCGTAACTGTGGTGAACCTCATCCACGACACCGCCACCGAGACTGACCGGCCTGTCTGCCACGTCATCCCCGGGAGCAGCTGGCGGGAGAAGCTGGACACCTCCGGCGGCGACCCCCAGCGGACGGTGCACATCCGGCTGCCCCCTGCGGCGGGCTACCTGCCCTATTTTCAGTGGGCAAAGCTCCCGCCCGGGGAAAAGGCCGCACACTGGACGCTCAAGCGGGGCGGCAAGCTCATCTGCGGCGCTGTCCGCAGCCTGACCGAGGCCGAGTATGCCACCCTCGAGAAAACGCACATCTGCTGCACGGTGGCGGCGGTCTCCGACAACCGGGAACCGCTGCTGCCGCATTTTCATGTAGAGGGGAGCTGAGGAAATGAGCAAGCCTGTTTTTGATCAGCCCTACGGCCTGCGCTACAAGGTGGACGGCGTTCAGATGCAGCTTTCCTGGCGGCCTGACTTCGGTGCCGAAAAGACTGCTGCCCTGCAAAAGGCGCAGTATGCCATGGCACAGGAAGCGGCCCGGCTCATCGACAGCTATGTTCCGCTGGACACCGGCACACTGAAAAACAGCGTGCAGACTGCTTCCAAGTATGACGAGGGCCTTTTGGTGTACAACACCCCTTACGCCCGCAAGCAGTATTACCTGCACGCCGAGGGCAGCGACCTGCGCACCTTCATGGGCAACAAAGAGCGTGGGCAGGAAGCCGACAAGTACAAAGGTCTGCGCGGCTCCTACTGGGGCCAGCGGGCACTTGCAGACATGGGAGAGCATCTGGCCCTTTATGCGACCCGTGCCGTTACCATGTTCTGGGGAGGGATGGGCCACTTATGAGCGAGAAAGCCACCATCACGGCCATGCGGGAGTGGCTCAAGACCTGCCCTCTCATCGCCGAAGAACAGACCGAGAACGGGGCAGCATTCCGTATCTCCGGGCTTTCCCCGGAGCCGGTGGCCGAGTTTTCCATTGAGGATTCCCCCACAGACCCTGTGCTGACCACTTATTTCTCCGGCAGGAACATGGCCAAAAGCTATGTATTCCTGAGCCGCCGGGAATACAGCGAGGCCCAGAGCACCCAGATCGCCAACAGCGGCTTTTTTGAGCAGCTGGCCGACTGGGTACTTGCCCAGAATGACCGGCATGACCTGCCCCAGCTGGAAGCCCCAAAGCAGCCCCTCAGCGTATCGGTCACCGCATCGGGCTATATCGTTACCAGCAGCGCCGGAAGCTGCAAAATGCAGATGCAGCTCCGGCTCGTTTATTACCAACCGAAAGGAGTTTCAACATGACTGTTACTGAAGCTGTTACCGCCTCCGGCATCACCCCCAGCGCCGACTACAAGGGCATCGAGAACACCGATGACTTTGTGCTGGCCATCTGCACCGAGGCCAGCAAGAAGGATGCTGTTAAGGACTGGACCGTCTGTGCCGACCATGTGCGGGAGCACAGCGGTGCACTGAACGCTTCCACCTCTGACAACACCTACATCCGCACCGGCCCCGTTACCACCAAGGGCAGTGTTCAGCGCACCCTCGCCATCAACGGCGACCGCTGCAAGGGAGATGCGTTCCAGGACTTCATTCTGGGCCACGAGATGATCTATGGCTTCGGCCAGAGCGTCATCCTGCCCTACATCTATTTCTCCCTGCGCACCGGCAAGGGCGAGAAGGGAGAAGCTGCATTCATCGTCACCAGCGACGTGGGCGGCTCTGCCGGCGCAATCGCCACCTTTGCCTGCGATGTAAAGGGCATCGGCACCCCTGCTAAGTTCGACTATTCTACCGCTGCGGCAGGCTGATCCTGCCCGTAGCTCTGTGCCCTCGTCCTGACCGGCGAGGGCTTTTTTGATAGGAGACGACCATGAAGATCTTTGATAAGGAATTTGCGTTTTCCAGCCTGAACGCCAACGATATCGAGCGGCTGGAGCAGGCAAAGGCAAAGCTGGAAAAGGCCGAGGAGGCCGAGCGTCAGCATGCACAGCAGACCCCTAACATGAGCTATGCCGAGGGCATCCGCGGCCAGTGCCGCATCGTGGAAGCGTTTGTCGATGATGTACTGGGCAAAGGGTCTGCGGCAGCTCTGGGGCTGGACAGCAATGACCTGGGCAAGGCCCTGACCGTGATGACCGAACTGACCCGGGCTGCCAATCAGGAAAAGCAGAAGTTCGACCCCAGCCTTCTGGCTCCTCAGCTGAACCGTGAGCAGCGGCGCAAGGCAAAGCGCCGCCGTCATCATGGCTGACATCCTGCTGGAACCACTGCCCGCCGAGTGGGAGGGCCGCGCCATCGACCCGGACTTCCGGCCCATGGTCTGGTTGTCGAACCAGTATCAGCGCAGGCGGGAGAAAAAGGACACCCTTGCCTTTGCGCAGGAAGCGTTCCGGCGCTTCTACCGGGAGCCGATCCCGCCCCAGCTGGCCCCGGAGGCCTATGAAAGTTTACTGCGCTTTTACCACGGGGCCGACCCGCCAGGACGTTCTGGCGGCAAAGGCAGCGGTTCCGGTGAGCTTGCCATGGATTTTGCCTGTGACGCGGACTATCTGACCGCAGCCTTTCAGCAGGCTTACGGCATCGACCTTACGGCAGAGCGCATCCACTGGTGGCGGTTTCTGGCTCTGCTGCGGGGGCTGCCGGAGGAAACCACCATGGCGAAGATCATGTCCTGGCGCACGATGGACACCTCCGGCATGGAGGGCAGGCAGCGCCAGCAGTACGAGGACCTGAAGGAGACCTTTGCCCTGCCCAAAGAACTGCGGCACACCCGGACGGCAGTCACGGTGGCCGACCACAATGCCGCCTTCCTGCAGCGGCTCAGGCATGGCGATGATGAGGAGGTGAGCGCCCCCAATGGCTGATTTCAGTATTACGGGTGATGTCCGGCTGAACAGCGACCCGGCAGAGCAGAGCGTCAATAAATGGACGGTAGCCGCCGGGCAAATGATCGCCGATTTCGCTAAGAAAGCCGCCGATGCCCTGATGAGCGTGGTGAAGAGCGGTCTGTCCTACAACCGGGACATGGAGAGCTACCTCACCAATTTTAAGGTCATGCTGGGTGACGAACAGCTTGCCGCCGAAAAGCTGGAAGAGATCCGCAAAATGGCGGCATCCACACCCTTCACCCTGTCTGATCTGACTGAGGGCACCCAGACCCTGCTGCAATTCGGCATTGCGGCAGACGACACCACCAACGTGCTGCAGATGCTGGGCGATATCTCTCTGGGCAACGCGGACAAGATGCAGACCCTTGTCCGGGCCTATGGCAAGATGTCCAGCGCCAAGAAGGTCACGCTGGAAAACGTGAACATGATGATCGACGCGGGCTTCAACCCGCTCAATCAGATCTGCGAGGCCACCGGTGAATCCATGGCTGACCTGTATAAGCGCATCTCGGACGGCAAGGTGGGCTTTGAGGAATTGCAGGCCGCTGTGGAAGCCGCCACCAGTGAGGGCGGGCAGTTCTACAACGGTATGCTGGAAGCCAGCCAGACCTTCCGCGGGCGGCTGTCTACCCTGCAGGACAACGTGGCTGCCCTGACCGGCAAACTGACTGACGGCCTGTTCTCGGCTCTCGGCGACCTCATCGTCAAGGCCAACGAGCTGGTGGTCTCCATCACGGAGGATGACCAGAAGCTGGCCAAACTAAAAGACACCATTGGTCTGGTCATCACCGTTGTCACCTCTGTCGGTGCTGCATTTCTGACCTACAAAGGCTACCTGACTGCCACCTCTGCCGCCACTGTGGTACAGACGGCAGCCACCACAGCCCTTGCCGCTGCACATAAAGCTGCCGAAGGTGGGGCAACCGGTCTGGCTGCAGCACAGGCCGGACTGAACGCTGTCCTGAAAGCCAACCCCATCGGGCTTGTGGTTTCTGTTCTGGCCGCTCTGGCAGCGGCCCTTGTGACTGCCTACCAGACCAGTGAGACCTTCCGCAACATCGTGAACGGAGCCTTTCAGGCTGTGGCGAACATCGCAAAGAGCACCATTGGGGCGGCCATCGGATGGCTGGACAAGCTCAGTTACAAGCTGAACAGCTTTCTCGGGAAGGATGGTTATACCGGTTTTTCCAGCTACGATGACTACAAAGCAGACAAGGATGCACAGGCAGCAGCGGCCACTTCCAAAGCCAACCGGGAGGCCCGGCACAAGGCGGCCCAGGCCGGGCAAGGCATCAGCACCAAGAGCTGGACGGAACTGCAAGAGGAGGCCAAAGCTGCACAAAAGACCACTGAGCAAACGGCCAGTGCTGTTTCCGCATCCTCGAAAAAGGCCAGTTCTTCCGCCAAAAAGGCTGCATCTGAGGTAGTGAACTCTATTACCTCCACCAGCACGCAGATTGAGAACGGGGTCACCCGTACCACCGAAACGGTCCATGAGACCCTGAAAAACGGCACGAAACAGCAGAAGCAGACCGTCACCGAAACCAGCCGTCAGATGGTGGACGGGGTCCTCTCGGACGTTAAGACCATCACCACTACAGCGGCAGATGGAACAAAGAAGGTCACGCAGAGCATCGAAGCCGTCCGTGATGTGGTTTCCACGGTCACCGCGACCCAGACGGCCCTCGTGGACGGGGCCAAGGTCACCACCCAGACCACCACCGAGACGCTGGCAGACGGCAGTGAGCAGGTTAAGCGGGTCATCACCGCCACCGGCACTGAGGTCATCGAGGGCGTGCAGCACACGGTCAAGACCGTGACCACCATCGCCGCCGACGGCACACAGACTGTGGCAAAAACCATCGAGGATGCCGGGCCCCAGTACGGCAGCGTGGGTGAGCTGCTGACCACCCAGTTCCGCACCAAGCTGGACGAGGGATGGGCGCAGATTCAGTCCGACATCCAGACGGATGCGCTGGGGGCCATCGAGACGCTGGCTACGGCCCTCAAGGATGGTGACCTCGAGAGCCTGGGCCTGTGGGCCGCTTCCTACTTCTGGCAGGCCTGCACCAAGGAGCAGCAGGCGCAGATCCAGAGCGTGGCCATGGGGGCGCTGAACCAGCTCGGTTCCGCCCTCTCCGGCGTGTTTGGGAACCTCGCCAATCTGGCCATGGGTCTGGTGGCGCAGTTCGTCCCGGCAGCGGCCAGCGCCACCGGCGCACAGCTGACCCTGAACACCGCCATGGATGCCAACCCAATCCTCTTTGTCATCTCCCTCATCGGGATGCTGGTGGGTGCGCTGTTGAACTTCTCCGGCAAAAACAAGGACGTGGCCAACGCTTTCCAGAATGTCTGGGCGGGCGTTGAGGACTTTATGAGCTACATCTTCGAGGGCCTGATGCGCATCGTGGCGGCGGGCATCGAGGGCTTTGTCATCCTCATCAACGGCCTCATTGGCATGTATAACTCCGTGGCGTGGCACTGGGGCGGCCATATGGATTACATCAGCAATCCAGCCTGGAACTTTGCCAACCAAATCGCCGCTGACCGCAAGGCCCGGCAGGAGGCGCGGAAAAAGCAGCAGGAAGCTGCCAACAACCCCAGCAGCTCCGGCACCTCCGCCAGCTCTCAGAAGGTCATCGAGAGCATGACCGACACCAGCAAGACCACCAATGCCGACGGCAGCACCGTGACCACCAAAGTGCTCACCGAGAAGCTGCAGGATGAGACCGGCAAGATCACCCAGCGGGTGACCAAGACTGTCACCGAGGCGGGTACCAAGCTGGTGGACGGCGTGGAGCGCTCCTACAAGACCGTGACCACCTATGTGGATGGCATCCAGACAAAGATTGAGCGCAGCCTGAATGACATCACCAAGACCAGCAGCTCCACCACACCGACGGCCCCCACCACGCCGACAGCCCCCACCCCGGACAAAGACCTGACCGACGCTGTGGAGGCCAACACCGAGGCCCTGCTGGCCGCAAACAGCAAGCTGGCCGAGATTGTGCGGCAGGCCAACAGCCTTGTCCTCAGTGACAACATGGCCATCAGCCGGTCTGTGGCCGCATCCGGCACGGCACAGGTGGCCGCAGCCGCCAACAACTACCACCGGGAGGGTGACACCAACATCATCCAAAATATCTACTCCAAGGCCCAGACGGCGGCTGACCTCCAGCGGGAAGCACGCTGGGAAGCCGACCGGGCCAAGGCCCAGAAACGATGAAAGGAGGGCTCCACAATGCCATTCAGAAAAGACCATTTGCAGCTGGTCACGGATGCCGGGGCCACTCTCGACATCGGGTGGGCTTACGGCACGCCCTACTCCCTCGACCCCATCAATGGCGTAGACGTGGACGTGCAGACCGCACAGGGCGTGAACCAGGTGGGCGTGAGCGTGGAGCGCCAGAGCGTGGCCGGGGTGAGCCGTGAGCTCATCATCCACTGCCACAGCTCCCACGGCGATGCGGATGCGGAATTACTGCTGGAAAAGCTGCCCTATTTCACCAGCGGCACAATGTATCTTGTGGATAAATTCTTCTGCCGTTTTGTGCTTTCCAAGACCCCCTACACAAAGAGCATCCACCCCTACCCGGTGCTGGATTTCATGCTCTTCTGCCCGAAACCCTTCTGGTACGACTTGACTGCCCAGAGCTTCTGCATCAACGGCTTTGTGCCATCGTTCAGGCTGCCGGTGAATTACTCCAAGCCCCACCGTTTCGGCGTGCGCACCTCCGTCGGCTGGCTGAACGCGGTCAACCCCGGGGCACTGGCAGTGCCCTTCACGGCCACCCTCAAGAGCGACGGCGCTGTGATCAACCCCACCGTGCTGAACATCGTCACCGGCCAGAGCATCCGCATCCTGACCACCCTGACCCCCGGGCAGGTCATCGAGATCTACCGCACCACCACCGACAAGCTGGCAGTCAAGCGGACAGAGGACGGCACGGAGGAGAACATCTTCGCCCTGCTGGATGAGGACAGCGACCTGCTGGAGCTGGCCCCGGGAGACAACCTGCTCAAGGCCACCGCCGACAGCGGCGAGACCAGCCTGCAGGTGACAGTGCGCTTCTATCCCATGGTGAGCGGTATTCTGCCGGAGGTGATCTCGTGACGCTGGACGTTTTGGATGAACTGACCCTCGCCAGGCTGGGCCGTATTGAGGTGTGGGTGAGCCTTTACTGGGACGAGCCCTACAACACCGAGGGCGAGTTCACGCTGGAAGTCAGACCCACCGAGGAGAACCTTTCCCTGCTTCGGGAGGGCCGCTGGCTGCGCCGCAGTGACAGCGATGTGCCCATGCGCATCTGCCACCGAAGCAACGAGAATCAGGACAGCAACTTAGTGGTCACCGGCTTCCCGGGGACGTGGATCTTCACCAAGCGGGCCTGTACCAGCATCGTGAAGAACGAGAACGCCGAAGCCGCCATGCGCAGACTGGTCAGTGCAATGCAGCCGTGGCCCAAGCTGGAGCTGGGTGCTGCTGTGGGCTTCGACACCACCTACACCGCCCAGACCTCCGGCGGCAGCATCATGGACTACCTGATGACCATCGGCGCGGCTTGTGATCTGGGCTTCCGGGTGCGGCTCAGTGGTAAAAACGACCAGAAAAAACTACTGTTCGAGGTCTACCGGCCCACCGCTGATCCAAACAACCGTTTTTCCACCAAGTGGGGCAACTTGCAGCAGGCCGCGTGGGCCTTCGGGGATTCCGACTACGCCAACGTTGCCGTGGTGCAGGGCGCAGGCGAGGGCGAGAACCGGGCCACCGTGACCGTGGGCCTGACGGATGCCACCGGAGCTGACCGGCGGGAGCTGTATGTGGATGCCCGGGATGTGCAGCCGGACGAGGAAAAGGGCGAGACCACCAAAAGCCAAGCCTACCTCGAACGGCTCATGGCCCGGGGCACCAACAAGCTGCTGGAACAGCTCCGCACCGGCTCCATTGAGCTGACCATCGATGCCGAAGGGCTCTCCCCCGGGGATGTGGCCCACTGCACCATCCCGGAGCTGGGCTACAAGGCCACCGTCCGGGTGGCCGATGTCATCACCCAAAGCCAGAGCGACAGCACCACCCGCACCGTGCGGCTGGGCACACCGGTCTGGCGCAAGCTGTAAGGAGATGATCTTTTGAGCAAAATCGTTTTATATCCCGCCAACGGGTTCGACTTCGATGCCGCAGACGTGGCGGCCTACCTTGCGGGCCGCACCAGCGGCGTGTTCAGCTCCGCTGAGGACTTCCCGGTGACAGCCGCAGGCGGGCTGACGGTCACCGTAGGCGCGGGCCGTGGCTGGGTGCACCCCAGCCGTTTCACCGGCTACTCCATCACCAAGCGGGAGGCCGACACCCTGGCCCTGCCGCTGGCCGACCCGTCTCTCCCCCGCATCGATCGAATCGTCATGCGCTATGATGCCGGTGCCAGAGCCGCCAGCCTGCAGGTGCTGCAGGGCACGGCATCCAGCACACCCACGGCCCCGGCCATCTCCCGCACCGAGCTGATCTACGACCTCTGCCTTGCCGAGATCACCCGCCCGGCAGGCTCCACCGCCGTCACCACCGGCCAGATCACCGACACCCGGCTGGACGAGGCGCTCTGCGGCATCGTGCGGGACGGTGTGACCGGCATCCCCACCGACGAGCTGCTGGCCGCTGCCCGGGAGCGCATCGCCGCGCTGGAGGAGAACGCCAGCAACAGTGCTGCCGCCGCCAAGGACAGCGCGGAGGCAGCCAAAAGCAGCGAGACCAAGTCCGCCGCCAGCGAGAAGAACGCCAAGGACAGCGAGACCAACGCCCAGCGGGCCCTGCAGGACACGGAGACGGAGCACACCGCCGCCTTGCAGGACATCGCACGGGCCCGCACCACGGCCCTGAACGATGTGGCCACCTCCACCAGGACAGCCACCACCGCGGCAGAAACCGCCACCCAGCAGGCCACCGACGCTGCGGGGAGCGCTTCCACCGCCGCCACCAAGGCCGGGGAAGCATCTGCCAGCGCGGGTGAAGCATCCACCAGCCGTCAGGCCGCAGAAAAGGCTCAGAAAGCCGCAGAGGATGCTGCGAAGCTTGCCGGAACACGGGCAGGTACGGACAAGGCCCTGAACACAGAAAACGCTCCTGCGGACGCGGCAGCGGTCGGAAAGGCTTTTGCAAGCATCATCAAGGCTTACGATATCGCCCTTGCCGCTGCCAGCTGGAAAGCCACTTCTGACACAGCAGCCAAGAACGCGGGCTGGGCCTACCAGTGTGATGCGACCATCAGCGGATGCACCGCAGTGCTGGAGCCCAGTGCAACAGTCAGCCTCGAGAGCGTGGTCGTGGCCCAGAAAGCGGGCCTAGGCTCGATTTGCAGTACCGATGCAGGATTCTGCCGGTTCTATGCCGAAAAGGTTCCCACAGCAGATATCAGCCTGCGGCTTCTGCTGACCAACAAGAACCCGGTGTAAGGAGGGATGAGTCATGGCGCTTGGAGCCGTAAGTACACCAAGCAAAACATGGGTGCCGCCCGTGGGCATGATCATCACCACAGGAAGCCCTACCAGCCCGGCAGAGCTATATGACGGCACCAGCTGGGCGCAGATTACCGACCGGTTCCTTATCGGTGCAGGAGAAAGCTACTCACTGGGCAGTACAGGCGGTTCGGCCACCCACACCCTGACCGTGGCCGAAATGCCTGCGCATAGCCATAGTGCTACGGTTCTAAGCTCCGGTGAGCACTATCACACTGTAACGAGTTACTATGATACCGGAAGCGTTAGTATGATGTCCGACTATGATTACACAGGTAGCTACGGTGATTATCGCCCTGTATACCCAACAAACACGACATCCTCCAATGGCGCGCACAACCATACAGCCACCATTGGCAGCACCGGAGGCGGGCAGGCTTTCAGCATTATGAACCCGTACGTTGCGAAGTATATCTGGTACAGAGTGTCATAGGAGGAGCTTATATGATTGGATTTGTAAAAGGGCTTAAGGCATCCATGTTTGTTCCTCCTGTTGGGTACATATGGAAAAGTGCAAGCGCCGTTAGCCCTGCTTCTATCTACGAAGGAACAACGTGGGCACAGATCAAAGACAGGGCCATTCTTGCCGCTGGCACAAGCTACGAAAACGGAACGACTGGTGGCAGTGCTTCAGAGCAGCTGGCCGTAAGTAATCTTCCGAGCCATGCACACGCCTGCAGTATTTCCTCGGGATCATCGCATACGCACAGCCGATACATCGCGGAGATTGCCTCTGCATATGGGGAGCGCGGCCCGATGTCACGAAGTGACAATTTTGCAATTGACAATTCAACGATAACCACATCCAGCGGCGGCAACCATAGCCACACGGTAGAGGTCGGCAGTGCAGGAAGTGGGCAAGCGTTCAGTGTTCTTAACCCGTACATTGTCCGCTATGCTTGGGAAAGAATCAGTTAAGGAGGGCACAGCGAGTGATTGGATCAGTTATAAAGCAGGAAGATACCCAGTGGATTCCTCCAGTTGACACTGTTCTTGAAATGCATTCCGGGACAAGCCCTGCCGCGATCTATCCGGATACCGTGTGGACGCAGCTGAAGAACTGCATCATCATAGCTGCCGGAGACATCTTCAAAGCTGGTGAAACCGGTGGGCAAGCCCAGATTTCGCTTACGGCAGGTAATCTCGCAGCTCACACCCACTCCGGGAGCACTTCTACGGATGGCGCACACACCCATACGGTGTCGGGCTCTATTCAAAGGAACTGGGTTTTCGGCCCTGGGCCTACGGTATACCGCAATAAACGACTGAATGTTGCGACCTTCTCGACATCCTCCAATGGCGCTCACACCCACACAGCCACCATCGGCAGCGCCGGAGGCGGGCAGGCCTTTGATATTATGAACCCGTATTACGCAGTGAATATTTGGCAGAGAGTAGGATGAATATGAAAATTATTGATGAAAACGGCATTGAGCTGACTGGTGAACCCGACCTGGCGCTTGGTCGGCTGGTGGATGATGTGGAGATCGTGCACCATGACGCGATTGCTGGAGTTCAGCAGGTCAGCCATTACGTCCCTATCGAACATCTTGCCAATGGCAGCACCATCGTAGAAGAGGTTATCGATATTCCCGGTGTTGAACCGAAGCCCGCCTGGGATGAGACAGTGCCGATCCAGCGGTATATCAAGTACACGCAGGACGAACTGGACGAACAGGCCCGGCAGCAGGAGCACGAGACCAAGATGGCGCAGATGCCGGAAACGGTGGAACAGCTCAAGGCAGAAAACGAGGCCCTGCGGAAATCCTTCACTACGATGGAGAGCGCCCAGGCAGATGCCGATGCGCTGAACGTTGACCAGGCCTACCGGCTGACCCTGCTGGAGCTGGGGATCACTGAGTAAAACCCTCTGCCAAGAGGACGATAACATTTTTAAGATGGGGCACTGCCCCGGAAAGGACAAACCTATGTTGTACCGTACCTGTAAACGCATGATCGAACGCGGCAATCTGGAGGGCATGAGCACCAAGCTGGACGTTTTCTATGCCGCAAGCAAGTTGACTGATGACGAGTACAAGGAGCTGACCGAGCTGCTGGCCGAGAAGGAGGCGCAGAATGCCCAGAACAATTCTTGACGTTTCCCGCTGGCAGGGCAGCATTGACTGGGACAAGGTCAAGGCAAGCGGCCTTATCTCCGGCGTGATGATCCGGGCCATGGGCAACAGCAAAGAGGGCAAGCCCAGCAAGCCGTACCTCGACCCCTTCTTTGCCCGCAACTATGCCGAGTGCACCCGGCTGGGCATCCCGGTGGGCGTGTACGGCTACTTCAAGGCCACCACCAAGGCACAAGCCGACAAGGAGCTGGCCCTGTTCAAGCGGGCACTGGGCGGCAGAGCCTTCCAGCTGCCGGTGGCTGTGGACATCGAGGACAAGCTGCAGGCGGCTCTGAGCAAGGCCGCTCTGACCGACATTGTGGCCCACTGCCTGAGCGTGGTGGAAAGCTGGGGCGTGTACGCCATGCTCTACACCGGCCTGAACTTCGGGCAGAACAACCTTTACATGGGTGGCGCGGCCCTCAAGCCATACGACGTATGGCTTGCGGCCTATCGCACCAAGAAGCCCGCCCCTGACTGGGCCTTCGGAATGTGGCAGTACACCAGCAGCGGCAAGATCCCCGGCATCGCCAAGGGCGCAGACCTCAGCGTGGCCTACAAGGACTATGCTGCCATCATCCAGCGGGCCGGGCTGGGGCAGGTCAGGGGGTGAGACCGATGGCAAGTTATCTGATTTCAGATGCACCATACGCACCCTGGCTCTCAGAGGTTCTAGCTACACTGGAAGAGCACAAGATCGACCGCATCACCGTAGCAGCGCCTCTGGCAGATGGTGAGGTGTTCACGGGGTACTACAACATGAGTACCCAGGACAAGGCCCTGCTGGCATCCAATATCCAAGCAGATGCCGTTCTGGATGCGGTGTGTCACAACGGACAGCGCATCCAGCAGGCGTGGGAAGATGATGAGGAGGGGTGAGACCGATGTGGCAGTTTATCACGGAGTATTGGGCCGGGTGGCTCTGTGCTCTGATCGGCGGCGCGATCCTTGCCGCCATCCCCAAGATCAAGGCCCTGTGGGACGCGGTGCTGGCCCTGCTGCACGACCGCATCTATACCGAGTGCTACCGTTTTATGGAGCTGGGGTACATCACCCGCGACGGCCTGCGCAACCTGAATTACCTCTACAAGACCTATCATGTGATGGGCGGCAACGGCACCGGTACGGAATTGTACAAGAGAGCCTGCGCTTTACCCATCCACGACTGAAGAAAGGAACTGACATTATGAACGCACACATCACTGAGAACAACACCCCCGCCATCCCCGCCGCAACCATCGCCCGCACCGTTGTGCTGGCACTGGCCCTCGTCAACCAGCTGCTGAGTGCAGCAGGCAAAAGCCCGCTGCCCATCGACAGCGCCAGCGTGGAACAGTGGGTGACGGCTGGCCTGACCACCGCTGCCGCCATCTGGGCATGGTGGGAGAATAACTCCTTCACCCCTGAGGCCATCCACGCCGATGAGCTGCTGGATCAGATGCAGGGAAAAATCAAGTAAGATCCATTACCGTACATAGCAGCAGCCCCGGGGAGCCTGATGGTTCCTCGGGGCTGTTTTCTTTTGGCATGTTTCGGCATATTCCGACGCATTCCGCATTATCCGGCACATTCTGACATTTTCCGGTTAAAGTTGGATAGAAAGGATGTGCAAACTATGCCCGATGTGAAATTTTCGGACTCCCCTGCTCAGCTGGATCAAATCCTCCGGCCACTGGGAATCACCCGGAGCTCAAAGAATTACCGTGTTCTCTGCGACTGTGTGGCTTTGATCTGTGAGCAGGAGGACCGGCTGGAAGCTGTACAGAAGGAGATCTATACCCCCATCTCAGACCAGCGGCGCTGCAAGTGGTCCGCCATTCAAAGTGCCGTCCGGCGTGCAGCAGAGAAAGCCTGGGCGCTGAACCCCGAGGGCGTTCAGCAACTGGCTGGCTACCCACTGACCGGTGCACCCAGCGCGGTGCAGTTCTTGGAGATGCTTTACAATGCCGTGGTGAGAGGGTAACGAAACGGCTGCCATGCGAGTGTGATGCGTGGCAGCCTATTTTTGCTTGATTTTCGCATAGTTTCCCGCAAAAGTGGGTTTGACTGTGGGTTACAGCAAAAGAAAAACACCCAGAAACTCACGTTTCTAGGTGTTTTATCTTGGTGGAGCGAAGCAACCCAAATCCGAACCATTGCCCTCTGGGGCATCTTTGGCGGCGATTTCATCGAAAGTGATGGTTTTTGTGCCGTCTTTGTAGTTGAATGTAATCAAAACTTTTTCATCATAGAGATAAACAGCATTCACGAATGTATTGATAAGCGTTTCCCGGTGGCTTTTCACGTTCGGGTCGAGCTTGCGGAACCGGGTCAGCCAGAACCGAACCTGATTTTCGCTTAACCGTGGCCGAGCGATTTTTTCTTCGGCAATCCGAACTTCAAGCTCTTTCTGCTGGGCTTCCAGCTTTTCCAAACGCGATTTGGTGGAGTTGGTCAGCACACCTGCTTGAATGGCGTTCAGCATATTTTCAATGCCGTTCTCTACCTCGCGCATCTGCTTTTCCAGCAAAGGGAGAGTGGTGTTTTCCTGATCCTGCAACTCCATCACTTCCGCAACGATGGCATCAATCACGGCATCGTCCTGAATCAGCTTCATGGTTTCAGCTATGACCAAATCTTCCAGCCACTCTTTACGGACGGTCTTTTTCTTGCAGGTCTTGAAACGCTTCGCGGTGGCGCACTTATAATAATGATGAACGACCTTGTTTCTACCCGTACCGCACTCGCCGAACATCATCGCGCCGCACATTCCGCAGAACAGCTTGGTGGTGAGCAAGTAATCGTCCTCGGCCTTGTGGCGGGCAGGAGCGCGGCTGTTCTTCTTGATTTTTTGCTGCACTTCTTCAAACAAGTCCTTGTCCACGATGGCCGGGATGCTGTCGGGCATCACAATGTCCTTGAAGTGGTTTTCACCGATGTACCGTTTGTTCGTCAGCAGTGTCTGAACACTGTTGTAGGTGAACTTCTGGTTGCGGTTGGTGGTCACGCCACTGTCGTTCAGCCAGTTCATCAGCTCCTTCATGGTCGCGCCATCGTTGTACCGCTGAAAGGCTTCTACCACAAAGGGAGCTTTCAGCGGATCGACTTGAAAGAACTTCTCCTCATCCACCTTAAAACCAATGGGAATCGTGCCGCCGTTGTACTTTCCCTTCAGAACATTCTCGGTCATGCCGCGCACAACTTTTTCAGAAAGCTCTGCCGAGTAGTACTCAGCCATGCCGGTGAGCATACTCTTGACCATGATACCCGCAGGGCTGTCAGAGA
>ERZ773186.467-NODE-467-length-39144-cov-29.110210_pt1 | contig 39144 bp, 41 predicted proteins | sample MGYA00581000_ERZ773186 | MGnify/ENA primary metagenome ERZ773186 (study PRJEB29015, sample SAMEA2737752) | human gut metagenome | biome: human gut; feature: human-associated habitat; material: faeces | place: China | collected 2012 ...
CAAGCGGTATTAATGCGTCAGGATAAATCCCAAGGTAGGGCCATTAAGTCGGACATAGCAAAAGTCGTTATGACCGCAGGCTGTATTTCGGAAACCGCTAACATAACGACTTATATTTATGATACTAGGGAGAGATATCCAACTCGGCAAATCAGAATTTATCGCATAAGCTCAGCCAATTTTCTAACCTTGCCAACAATATCTTCTGCTCCGGTAATTTCAGAAACCACGCACACCGTATCCGCACCAGCTCCCCGTACCTGGGTAATATTATGCTCCTTAATCCCCCCAATAGCCACAAAAGGCAAAGCCGCATGCTCATTGGCATAGGTAATATACTCCAACCCCACAGGCACCGCTGTAGCCTTGGTCTGAGTAGCAAAAACAGGCCCACATCCTACATAGTCCAAAATATCCGTCAACCGATTAGCCTCCTGCAGCTGCTCCGGTCCATGAGTAGACCAGCCAATAATCTTATCAGGCCCCAAAAGCTTCCGTACTACAGCCGGTGGCAAATCATCCTGACCAATATGCACCCCATCAGCATCTACCGCCAAAGCCAAATCCACAAAATCATCAATAATAAAGGCTGCCCCATAGCTTTGAGCCAGTTCCCGCAAACGAAGGCACTCCTCATATCTCGCCAGTCCGCTTTTAGTCTTTTCCCGATACTGAATGAAGCGTATACCTCCCTCCAGCATAGCCCGAACAACCTCCATATTATCACGGCCATTGGACATACTCTCTGCCGTAATACCATATATAGGAAATGCCTTGAAACATTCCATAGCTTCCTGTCTATTCATAAAAAAATCACTCCCTCATGACATTTATATTTATTATTTATTATAATACTCCCTCAGCCAAAGCCAAGGGAGTACACAAAATTACTATTTATCTTAGATTCTTACCAAAGTTTCTGCTATAAGCAATACCTGTGGTGGTACAGTGTGCAGCTCCAAGGTTTCCTTTGGAGAGTGAATATCATTGTTATTAGTACCAATAGATACTACATCCATGGCTGGATTGTGCTGGAGATGCCAGCTGCACTCCAAGCCTGCATGAATGGTAGCCATGCGCATTGGCTGCTGATTCTGCTCCTGAAAAACCTCACTCATAATCTCTGCCAGCTTGCTGTTCTTTCGTTCCGCCCAGCTAGGGAACATAGTGCCATATTTCACCTCAAAGCCTGCCACTCTGCCAATAGCACCAGCAGTAGCATAATACTCCTTAATGCTTTCTTCTCGGCTGGAACGAGGCATATACTGTACGGACATAAGCTTCTTGTCAGCATCAGTATTCACCACGCCAATATTAGCAGAGGTTTCTACCAAACCTGGACACAGCTGTGACATGGCAGAAACACCATTGGACAAAATCAACAGCAAATCAATCAACCTATCTCCATCTGCCTTCTCCATAGCCTGACAGGAACCAGCCTCCAATTCCTGCAAAACCAGAGAAGCATTTTCCTCAATATCCCCATAATGGCCCATAAAGTGTGTATATGCCTCATCTACCAGCTGCTGCAGCTGAGCAGGTTCCATATCCATATAGAATACAGCCTCTGCTACGCTTGGAATAACATTCTTGGCTCTGCCACCATTAAAGGATACCAGCTGGAAGCTCTGTCCCTTGCTGCGGATACCATCCAGACAAACCGCCATAGCCTTCAAGGCATTGGCCGCACCACAGTTGATTTCCTCACCGGAATGACCGCCCTTAAGACCAGCCAGCTTCAAGGAATAAGCCTTACCCTTAACTTCCTCTGCCAGCTTATAGCTTCTGGAGAAATCCATATCTCCACTGCCTGCACTACCTACAGTCAGCAAATCCCAATCCTCGGAATCACAGTTAATCAGATACTTTACACCCTCGAAATGGTTATCTGTCAAATTGATAGAACCAGTCATACCGGCTTCCTCATCCACAGTAATAATAGCACGAATTGGTCCGTGGCTCTGAAGATTTTTCATAATGTAAACAATAATGGCAATCCCCATACCATCATCAGCACCAAGGCTGGTACCGTCTGCATGGAGCTTATCTCCTTCTCGCACCAGCTTAATAGGATCCTTAATTGGATCATAGGCCACACCATCATCAGCCACACAAACCATATCCATGTGAGCCTGCAATACCACCAATGGCTTGTCCTGACAATCATCAGTAGCAGCCATATCCGCAATAATATTATTTACCTTGTCCTGTTCCACCTGACAGCCCATATCTGCAAACAGCTTGTAAAGATAATCGCTGACAGCCTTCTCATGACCGGAAGGACGAGGAATCTCTGCCAGCTTGGCAAATTCTGCTAATACGCCCTCTATAATGTTTTCCTTGCTAATATCGCTAATGTTGTTCATTCCCTAAAACCCTTTCTTTTTTGTTATATTATCTCATATATTGTCAATTAAATGTTGAAAATCCTCTGGCCTTTTAGCTCTAAGCTTCAGCTTTTCTCCTGTAAGAGGATGGATAAATTCTAAGGCTGCGGCATGAAGCGCCTGACGGCCTGGACTCTTATCTGCCCGACCATACATCTTGTCTCCCACTACAGGATAGCCACTATGAGCCAAATGAACACGTATCTGATGGGTACGGCCTGTTTCCAGCCAAAGAGAGAGAAGGCTAAAGCTCTGGCCCTCCTTTAGCACCTGAAAATGGGTTACAGCCCTCTGTCCCCCAGAAGCCACCACCCGGCGATTAGGCCTAAATACATCCTTGGCAATAGGCGCCTCAATAATTCCCTGTGGACATTCCTCAGCCAGCTTACTGCCTGCTCCTACAATCACAGCCTCATAGCTGCGATGAATTTTGCCCTCAGCCAGCATTTTTTCCAAAGTAGTCTGCAGCTTGCCAGATTTGGCAAATAGAACACAACCTGTTGTATCCCTATCCAGGCGATGCACCGGCCTTATGGTTACAATTTGCTTTTTCTGCTTAAAATAGCCTGCCAAGTAATTGGCCAAGGTGCCAGATTCTGTACGGCCTGCCGGATGCACCAAAATTCCTGCTGGCTTGTTGACCACAATAACATCATTATCCTCATAGATAATGTCCAGGTTCCCCTCCTCCGGGGTTACACCATAGCTTGTATCCTTAAACTGGCGTATAGCCACCATATCCCCTGCCTTCAAGGCTCGCTTGGTATGGGCACTAACGCCGTTTACATAAACACCACGACTAAAAAACAGCTTCTGCCGTTGTCTAGCCGATACTTCCATTACAGTTTTTAGATATTCCTCCAAAGCCATGCCGTCATATCTATCTGCCACAATGTATTTTTTTAGGCTGGAATTTTTCGCCTTTCCTTTTTTTTGCATGATATTCCTCCAAACGACACATATAAGTTGTATTATATCATATTTTTTCCTATTCTGCATTATTCAACAATTTTGCCCAGATACACAAAAAGGAATGTCCTCCTGAAAGAACATTCCCTAATGCCTAAATAATTTAATTTTAGTGAGGCAAAACCTTGTTCAGACGCACCCCTAAAAAGGCTGCGGCCACTGCCTTTAAAATATCCCCCGGAATAAAGGAAAACATGGCCATAGTCATAGCCTGCCACATTTCAATATGCAGAGCACACATCAAATAGGCAATACCCAAAGCGTAGGTAAAAGGAAAAGCCACCACCAGCAAAACCAGCAGATAGCGCTTCCAATCATATTTACTGCCCTTTAGCAGACTGACACCCACATAACCAAGCCAAAAACCAGGAAAGAAACCTCCACTAGGCCCTAACAACTTCCCAATGCCTCCCTGGCCACCAGAAAAAACAGGTATCCCCACAGCTCCCAGCAATATCCATACCAGAATAGCTACAGCGGTCTGCTTTGGTGGCAAAACCAAAGCTGTAATGCCCAAAGCTAAGGTGGTAGCTGTTACCAGCACCGGGGAAAAAGGAGTAGGAAAGGCAATGTAGCCACCAATACTTATCAAGGCCACACACATAGCCATTTTGGCCATAGCATGAGGAGTAAAAATTTCTTTTGTCATTTTCTTCTTACAGTTCCTTACCAGAAAGAAGGGTATAAGCCTCCTTGTACTTAGCAATGGTCTTTTCAATAATCTCGTCTGGCAGGAGATAATCGCTATCTGGATTAGCCTTCAGCCAATCACGAACAAACTGCTTGTCATAGGATGGCTGAGACTTGCCTGCCTCGTAGCCCTCCAATGGCCAGAAGCGGGAGCTATCTGGAGTAAGCATCTCATCACCGATCATAAAGGTTCCGTTTTCGTCAATACCAAATTCAAACTTGGTATCAGCAATAATAATGCCATGCTGTCTTGCATAATCTGCACACTTCTTGTAGATAGCAATAGTAGCATCACGCATCATGGTCATGTACTCACGGCCCTTACCTGGGAATTCCTTCTCTACATACTTAATGCCTTCCTCGAAGCTGACATTAATGTCATGGTCACCAATCTCTGCCTTAGTGCTTGGGGTGAAGATTGGCTCAGGCAGCTGCTGAGATTCCTTAAGTCCCTCTGGCAGCTTAATACCGCAAACAGTTCCATTCTCCTGATAGCTTTCCCAGCCGCTGCCGGTAATATAGCCGCGAACAATACACTCCATAGGAAGCATAGTAAGCTTCTTGCACATCATGCTGTTGCCCTGGAACTGCTCCTGCTGGAAAAACTCAGGCATATCTTTATTATCTACGGAAATCATGTGATTTGGCACAATGTCAGCAGTCAAATCAAACCAGAATTTGGACATCTGGGTAAGAACCTGCCCCTTCTGGGTGATTTTGTTCTTGAGAATGTGATCAAAAGCAGAAATACGATCTGTTGCAACCATGATAATGCTATCACCTGCATCATATACCTCGCGAACCTTACCGGATTTGAATGGCTTATACTCTTTCATAATTTCCTCCTGTAAATCAGTTAAAATTACATCTTCATGTAATGTAAATAATATCACACCAACTCATGGTTAATCAAGTACCAGATTCAAATAGCCCCGACGCTTCAATCTGGTGGTCTTAAACTGCTCCGGCAGCCATACCATGCCATCTGGCAGTTTATACTCATAATTGATAATCGGCTCATGTTCTGGATATTTTTCCTGGAACCGCTGTCTAAGAGCAGGAAGAATCCCCGGCAGCTGGCTAAGTTCCAAGGTGGTTTCCACAATTCTCATGGTATTACCATCAATGGTGTACATTACCAGCTGCTGCCCCTGCTGATTGGTAAACAGCAAGGATTCACCCTGCTGAAAAGCTGCATGCTTCATGGCATAGGCAATATCCTCCTCCAACCAGGCTACATATCCAGGGCCCTGCCAATGCTCATCTCTAATGTGTTTGTATTCCTTGGCTGTAGCAGGCTTTAGCTCCACTTCATCCTGGGTGGCTGCTGGCTGAAGGGCATAAAACTTAGGTACATATACTGGCTGAAAGCCCAGCTTGGCATAAAAAATTCGCAAGCTGGATTCCGCTGGACTTAGCAGCAACGGCTTCTGCCAATGCTGCTGGGCAAATTCCAAAATCCGTGTAGACAACCCCTGTCCCTGATACTCTGGCAAAGTAGCCACAGCATAGACATAATACCCCTCCAGATTCCCTATAGGAGTCTGAATATCTGCTGGCAGGAAGGTGGCCATAGACACTGGCCGTCCCTGACGCTGAATCACCAGCATATTCAGCTCTGTCATACGATTTTCCATATAGAAGTCAATAAACTCCTTGCTGTCCCCAAAGCATTGCTCCCACATGATTTCAATGGCCTCTCTATCCCTAATAGGATCTGCCATCAGTACATCGCTGGTTTCTGCCACATATTTCTTTAGCAAAATCTCAGGATAATAGGACAGCTTGGCTTTCCGCAAACCCAAATCTCCTGTATCATCCTCCCGGTTAATATACTCAAAGCCCTCGGTAGCCTGCTGGACAAACTGCTGATTTATCATTGGATAGGCTCCCTGCACCTCTGGAAAGGCTTTTTCAAAATGTACCAGGAAGGTATCGGAGTTCAGAGGATCTCCCATGGTAAAGGCCACAATATCCCCATGCTGCCGGAGAATACCTCCTCTCAACCCTAGGGCATCGTAATTGGCAAAGGCATCCTCCAACACGGAAAATTCATCTTCCATATCCTCATTCCATTTTTCCTCCCGGGAACAAATCCAATTGTGGGCCATAAATCTGGTTTCTGCCAAATTCTCCTTGGTAATAGGCTCATAGCTCCAATCCGGATCATCCTTGAAACGGGCAATATGATTCCGTTTCTTCTGCATCTTTTTGCCACGCAAACCTGCCAGCTTTTCCCTGCTATAGATATAGTCATAACAATTTCGATTGGACTCAATCAAAAACCGCCCAGGGAACCATTCCAAAAGCAATTCCCTTTCCTTAACCGTAATAGGCTCCAAATGCAAGGGAATCCCCTCCTGCTGGCACAGCTCCAGCATAATTTTCAAGGCACCCTGCTTGTCCCCAGCGCCAATAGGAAAATAATAGGTCCAGTAGGGCACATTCTCCCGCATAGTTTTATAGATACACCTTAGGACACAGCACCCCAAAATATCTGCCATCTGAGCCTTATACAATCTACGGTATAAAAAAATCGTGGTAAAGGAACGCTCGCAACTGTTATCATTATCCTCTGCCAGTCGAGCCTTTATCCAATCCTTATCCTCAATAGTTATTTCGCGAAAATTAATCTTGGTCATTTTATCTACCTACTTAATTCTTACACTATTACTCATCTTTGTGCATTATACCACAGTTTACCCAACTACTCAAAAAAAGAACCAATTTTCTCATTTTCTAAATATTTTAACTTCGTTATTACATATATAATTCAGTATAAAGCTCTATTGTTGTAACTATAATTATTACAATATAATTATAATTATCTCATACCTTTCTGTCAAGGGGAATATAAAAGGCGAAAGCCCACATGTAAGTTGTAAGCCTTCGCCTCATAATTTTTCCTATTGAATTAACAATTTTTAATCCTCTGGATAAGCAACGATAAAGGGCTGATTTCTTTGAGCCTCTGGCAACATATAGTGATCAAACCACATGGAATAGAACTTCCAGCCGCTTCCTACCATATAGCCATCCTGCAAATGGTCACAGGTATCATAGCTATCGGCAAAAATAAGCACATCATCCAATGTAGCCTCGGTACCCATATCGTCGTAGCCGATAATCACACGCCAATGACCGCCCCATTCCACATTTTCTACCATAATAGGGTGATTATTCTTTAGCTCAGCTAAAACAAAGTCCCTAAAGGCAGCATAGCTGTCAAAGGTAATGCCATCTAAGCTACTTTCTGTATGATAGCCTATTCTCTTGAAGAAATCTACCATATCCTGTGGATTTGTGCCAATAGGATAGCCTTGGGTTTTCATTTCCTGAGCTAAGGACATTTCGTCATACTGAGTATCGCCAAAGTAATACAGCACAGTAAGACCTGCAGCAGGACCGCAGGTATATTCTGTGGTCTGCTGATAGGTGGGATAATGACTGAGAATAGTCAGATTGTTATTAGATTCCATATTGTAGTAATCCAGCTGACTAAAATATTTTGAATCCTCATGATTAATATCTAGTGGTGCAGAGGAAGCGCCCTCTATTTGTGTCTCCAAACCATCTGGATAGGGAATAACCCTTAGTGCCTGTGCCATGGCTACAGAGCACATAAAGGCACTACACATACATAATGATAGAATTGTTTTATATAGATTTTTCATTTTTTACCTCACTTAACTCCAGAGAAACAGGTGCTAAGACTCACTTGTCTTTGAAGAAGCTTAATCGCACGTAAATTTCTGAATAAATCTTATTTTACAGATGGAAGAATCTCCAGCCAATATCCGTCTGGATCTTTGATAAAATAAATACCCATCTGAGGATTTTCATAGCAGATGCAGCCCATCTTTTCGTGCTTGGCATGAGCCGCCTCATAATCATCTGTACGGAATGCTAAATGGAATTCACAATCTCCCAGATTATAAGGTCTATCCATATCCCGCAGCCAGGTCAGCTCCAGCTCGAAATCGGAAGCATCATTAGCCAAATACACAATAATAAAGGAACCATCCTGAGCTTCTTTACGTCTTACCTCATGGAGTCCCAAGGCCTCCTCATAAAAAGGAATGGAAACCGCCAAATCAGCTACATTGTAATTCTCATGAATCATTTTAAACTGCATAAAAACACCTCATCCCCCTAAATCAGAATGGAATATCGCTGTCCTCTGGCATACTGCCAAAGTTATCACTGCCAGCAAATGGCGCATTGCTGTTGTTCTGTCCGCCGTTGCCACCGAAGCTGTCATTACCGCCGCCGGCAAAGTTATTGCCACCGCCAAAGCCGTCGTTGCCACCGCCGTTGCCAGCATCATTACGACTGCCGCAGAACTCAAAGTTCTCTACAATAACCTCTGTGGCATAACGCTTGTTGCCATTCTTGTCATCATAGCTTCTTACCTGCATACGGCCCTCTACCAGCACCTCACGGCCCTTAAAGAGATAGCGGGCAAAGGTTTCTGCCTGCTGTCCCCAGATAACCAATGGTATAAAATCTGCTCCCTGGTCCTTGCCCCAACGATTGACAGCAATACTTACCTGAGCCACAGACTTACCGGTGGTAGTAGTACGCAAATCTACATCACGAGCCAAACGGCCCTTCAGAAATACCTTATTCATCTATATTTCCTCCCATCACACCTGCCAGGATACCTTTCTAACAGGTCATTTACAAATTCTGTATCTATCATAACAGATATTACCGGAAAAAACCAGCATTTTTAGAAAAAACATTCGCCTATAATTAGAGTATATATTTATATCTATTATGCTCTTAAGAACGACCACTGCCATTTTTATGAATATACATCCGCTGATCTGCCAGACTAATAACATCAGCCTTATTCATACCTTCCCTGTAAATAGCATGTCCAATTGACACCGATGGCAGAATAGGATTTTCATTTTGGCGCACCTTATCCAGCCTTTGTTCCAGCAGCTCCACCATCAAAAGATAATTCATCTTCTCCAGCTGTCCTGGCTTAAGAATCATGGCAAATTCATCCCCGCCAATTCGGTAGATATAACCCATATTGCCAAAAACATAGCGAATATTGCTGGCTACCTGCTGTAAAACAATATCTCCATGCTTATGACCATAATTATCATTTATACTTTTGAATTGATTTACATCAAAGAAAACAATAGCTGTATCATAACTCAATTGCTTTATATGCTTATCAAAACAGCGTCGATTCAGCAATTTGGTCAATGAATCCATCTGAATACTGATTTCCATAAAGTAAATATAAAACAAGGTACTGGCAATGGCTACTGCCAAAAAAGTAGTACGATTTTCTGTAGCACCAAATTCGTTCATGCCTACCCCAACAGTCAGGGAAATAATACTTAACAGCAGCATCTTATAGTTACGGTTTTGATATTCCTGACTACATTTGTGGACAGCTCTATACATGGTAAAAATGCCAATAGTATAAATAGCTACATAAACACGGAAATAATCTCCCCGCACAAACATATTGGCATCATCTATATAAAAAATCCAATTGGTAAAGCCTGTAGAAAATTGCAGAATAATATTAAGTACAAATAAGGGCACTAAGAAATAATTTTCCCTCATTCGTCCCAATACTCTAATAATCAGCAAAACCACCAAAGGTGCACTGGCATATTCCGAGCTGACAGCTAAATAATGCAAATAAACTGGTGCTGTTGAGCCATTCAGAGTCAAACGAAACCAATCCATAACAGCACAAAAAGTAATCAAAACAAAACAGTAAATAAAAGTTCTATTCAATTTTGAACTTATGGCAATGGAATAATAAGCCTGTACTCCCATAGTAAGCATCAATAAACAGGTTATTACCAGCATTGAAAAATGAATCCCCATTACCTCATCCATGCTGCCACTCCTTTTATATCATATACCCCATAAATAAAATCCTCTCGCATTACAAAAACATCCCTGTTTTAATTCTACACTTTTCTGCTTATATCAGTCAATCCAGTTAGTAGTTTAAACATATTAAAACTCATTATCATTCGTTCATATATATTTTATCATATTCTCAAGTTATTTACTATATTAATTTGCAGCAAAAAAGAGCTGTCCCCTTATCTACCTTATAGCGGAAAGGAACAGCTCCTAAGAAATCTTTATTCTTCCTTATCTCTCTTAATACCAAAGATAAGCTCGTCTATCAGGCCGATAAGCTGATTGATTTCTGGCTTGGAAATCTGACCATCAGCTCCCAGCTCCTCGCCCTTGCGGCGCATTTCCTCACTAATCAAGGAGGAGAACAGGATAAATGGAATACCATTAAACCTAGCATCACTTCGAACCAGCTTCAGGAGGCGATGACCATCCATCTGTGGCATCTCAATATCAGAGATAATTACCCGCACCTGATCCTCCACAGGCAAATCTGCCTTAAGATTGTTAGCCAGATAATTCCAAGCATCCTGACCATTGTTAAAGTCACGAACAAAACGATAGCCAGACTCATGGAGCGTATTTACTAGCAGCTCTCTCAGCAATGGAGAATCCTCAGCACAAAGAACATGTACGTTGGAACGCTCTGCCTTCATATCCATAGGTGCATCATCAAAAGTAGTCAGCTTGGCATTAATCTCTGGATTAATCTCTGCAATAATAGTCTCAAAATCCAGCAGCAGAATAATCTTTTCCTGCATCTTAACAATACCTACTACTCTGGACTGATCCCCGACCTCTGGAGCAGGCTCCATATTCTTCCAGGAAATACGGTGAATACGGGATACACTGTCAACCAGGAAAGCAATATCATAATTGTTAATCTCAGTAACAATTATATTCTTTGGCTCTCCCTGACTAGGCATATTCAGACATCTTGGCAAATTTACCAAAGGAATTGCCTTGCCACGCAGTGTAAACAAACCATCAACATAAGGATGTGCCTGAGGCATCTCTGTAACCGGTGTGCGGGTAATAACCTCCCGTACCTTTGCCACATTTATGCCGTAATTAACAGAGCCAATGCTGAATTCAACAATTTCAAACTCATTTGTACCTGTTTCCAGCAGAATTCCCTTGTTCTCTTCAACTGCCATTCTATCGCCCCCATCTTATTTTACCTCTGTAATTGCCTACCGACCTCTAGGCCTGTGCAGTCACAGATATATTTAACACATATTGAAATTTCTCCCTCTAAAAAGGAGAAAATATTCCTTACAGATATTTTATTCGCGACAAATATATAAAATCCTGCTAAATTCAAAAAAACTTTTTAAAAATAGACTTAATCGCACAAATAAGTCCAGCCATCCTTCATTTCAATCAGGCCATCCTTGTACAAATGCCCCAAAGCTCTTTTGAAAGCTGCTTTGCTTATTTTGAATTTACCCTTAATAAGCTCTGGACTGCTGGTATCACAATAAGGCATACGGCCATTGTTAGATTGCAGGAACATTAGTATCTTGTCTGCATCACTGACCAAAGCCTTTTCCTTGGCTTCTCTAAGGGAAGCATTTATTCTGCCATCTGGACGGACATAAGTAACCCGGGCCTCCAGCTCCTGCCCAACTCTTGGATGCTCCTGCATCTCCTTGTTGGCAATAAAGGCAATATAACGCTCAGTGGTTAGCATAAAAGCACCACTATCTGTAATATTGTACACAGAACCTTTCACCATCTGTCCCTTGTGAACATCTACTGCTTTGACAGAGGCACGGCGCATTTCGTCCTCAACCTTCATGGTTACAGCCAGACGGCCAGACTTATCAGTATAAAGCTTGGCCCATACCACTTCACCTATCTGCAGCTTGCCTCTCATGCCAGCATAAGGCATAAAGATACCACGCTCCGCACCTACATCCAAAAAGGCACCATCTTTGGTAACATTGATAACCCGCATCCGGGCAATCTGACCTTCCTTCAATCTAGGTACTCGCATACTGGCAGTCAAACGATGCTTAGGATCCAGATATAAGAACACCTTTACCTGATCCCCAATATGTACTGGTTCAGTCTGCTGAGTCTTATGCAACAGAATATCATCATTGGTACGACCGGTTTCTGCATCCAGAAAGGCACCCATTTCAGATTCTCGCACAACAGTCAGCACCGCCACTGTACTAGGGCCATATTTCATAACAGGCTTTTCTTCTCTAGGAGAACGGCTTTCCCTCTGACGGAAGCCGCCACGACGTGAATTATTCATACCTGCCATCATCAATCCTCATAAGGAGTCAGCTCTGCATCTCCCCACAGAGTTTCCAAGGCATAGTATTCACGGCTGTCCTGCAGGAAAATATGGGCTACACAGTCACCATAATCCAACAGCACCCACTCGCCCTCGCGATAGCCTTCCTTGTGCAGGAAATCAATGCCTGCCTCCTCCTGAAGCTTTTCCTCAATATTATCAGCAATTGCCCGCACCTGGGTAGTGCTGCCAGCGGAGCAAACTACAAAATAATCTGTAGTTGGTGTCAAATCAATCATATTCATCAGCACAATATCTCTAGCCTTTTTGTCAGAGGCAGCTTCGGCTATGAGCTTTGCCAATTCAAGAGATGTTTTTACCATATTATTCCTCCTAAAAAAAATCAAAAAATCCTTTATTTTCTTCCTGCTCCTCCGGCTGTGGGAAGAGCTCATTCATCATATTTTGTACATCCTGAGGATTGGATACCCAGGAACCGTATTGATCCCAGCCTCCCGGCAGCAGCTTCAGCTCTGGCTGAACATTGGCCAGCTTGCTGACCAGGCTGGCAAAATGACCTGCATCAAAGACCTCAATAGTGGTATGTACCCGACGCTGCCATACATCTGTCAGCTGAGGAAGCTTGGTTACCATATCCGGCTGCAGCATTCGGTTGTACACAGCCTTGATAAAGCTCTGTTGTCTCTTGCCTCGGCCATAGGCTCCTAAATCATCACTGGCATAGCGAAGATATTTCTGGGCTGTATCACCATCCATATGCTGATACCCCTTTGGAATATGAATATGGAGATCCTCCTCTGGATCATCATAATCCATATTGGTTTCCACATATACATCTATGCCACCAATAACATCCACCAGCTCCCTGAGAGCCTCTGTATCAATCACCACATTGTGATGTACTGTTACATTCAGCAGCTTTTCCACTGACTGCTCCAAAAGATTAATACCTCCATAAGGATAGGCACTATTCAAACGCTGGGTTCCCTGTATGCCTGGGATTTCCGTCAAGGTAAAGCGAGGTATATTCACAATACGGACAGCTCCATCCTCATGGCGAAAGCTTAACAAAAACATATTGTCTGCCTGTTGTCCCATGCCCTCGGCCCCGGTATCCAAGCCCACAAAAAGGATATTGGTATAACCATCAAACCGGGGATCAAAGCTGGCCGCCCTTAGCTCTCGGCGCTGTCTATAGTCATCATAAATCTCTGCGTAAACTGCATAGGTCTTATATGCCCAATTGTATGCCTGCTGACAAACCCAGCCTACAGCGGTCATAATAAGGCCAAAAATAACCATGACTACCAGCAGACGAAGGAATTTCAGCCTGCGTTTTTTTCGCCTGATTTTTCTTTTGCGTTCTACATTTATTTTTGTCTGACTTACCATCTACATCAATCCAAATCAGCTTTCTTAGAGTTTTCCAAAAGAATATCATTCCTAGCGGCAATGGTATCAGGATGCAGTAAATGTCCCTTGCTTACCACAAAAATAATGGACTGGTTCAGTCCCTCCAAGACCATTTCATCCAAGGAAGCTTCTCTGGACAAACGCCGCAGCTTCTCTACCTCTGGATAATTTCGATGGGGCTCAATCATATCGGCAAAATAAACAATCTTGTCCAAATCAGTCATATGAGGGCCTCCCACCGTATGACGATAAATGGCCTGGGCTATCTCAGGAGAATCTACATCATATTCCTCAGCAATCAACTGAGCACCTACATAGCCATGAAGCAAAAGAGGCATTTCCTTTTCCACTGGGCCAATGGCAATACCTCGGCCCGAAGCCTCCTGAGGCAGCTGTTCATTAGAATACTGGCGGGCACAGTCATGAAGCAAGCCTGCAATGCGGGCCTTATCCACATCAACATGAAATCTCTCAGCCAAAAAGACTGCTGTTTCTGCCACCCCTACTGAATGCTCATACCTTGATGGCTTTAGTCTGGATTGCAATTTTATTTTCATTTCCTCATAGTTCATAGCCACAGCCCTCTTTATTATACCATATCCAAATACAATTTTTCTTTATAAATATATTGTTCCACCGTTTCAGGCACAATATAGCGTATTGTTCTTTTTTGACCTACTCTATGGCGAATTTCTGTAGAAGAAATTTCCAGCTCCGGAGTTTCCAAACAGTGAATTTTCTCTACCAGAGGCCCAAAGCGTTGCGCAATTTTCTCCATATCAGGCATACAGCCTGGCCGGGATGCCCCTATAAAATGGCACATGGTCAATAATTCATCAATACGATTCCAAGTATGGAGGTTTTCCACCGAATCTGCCCCTACAATAAAATAAAATTCTGTATCCCTGCCATGTTCCTCTATCAGCTGAGCCAGAGTATCCCGGCTATAGGATGGCCCCTGCCGGTGCATTTCCATATCAGATACCTGAAAACGGGGATTGGAACAGGTGGCCAGCATGGTCATCATATAGCGATGCTTGGCTGGAGAGATTTGCTTGTCCAATTTGTGGGGAGGCACTGCAGCAGGAATAAAAACCACCTTATCCAAATGAAATTCATCCATAATGGTTTCTGCCACAATAAGATGCCCCATATGAATGGGATCAAAGGTACCACCAAAGATACCAACTCTTTTTTTTCCCATTGTCAACTCCCCTTTGCCAATATCTTCCACAAAACAAGCACTGTCAGCAATATGCAAAATAACGCTCTGCCATAATCAAGTATATCGTGACGTCCCTTGGCATTACAAGTATACTGCCTTAGAGTTCTGAAATAAGCCCTTAACTTAGCGAATCTGTCCATCGCCTACCACCAGATATTTGGTACTGGTTAAGGCCAGCAACCCCATAGGCCCTCTAGCGTGAAGCTTCTGGGTGCTAATGCCGATTTCCGCCCCAAAGCCAAATTCACAGCCATCAGAAAATCTGGTGGAAGCATTTACATATACTGCCGCTGCATCTACACAACGCTGGAACAATCTGGCATTATGAAGGCTTTCCGTAATAATGGCCTCAGAATGACCTGTATTATATTTATTAATATGAGCGATAGCCTCCTGAATATCAGAAACCACCTTGACAGAAAGAATCAAATCGCCATATTCTGTGCTCCAATCCTCTGGCACTGCCTCCACCATATCAGGCAGAATAGCCCGGCATTTTGGACAGCCCCGCAGCTCACAGTTTTTGGCTGCCATAGCTTCCTGCAATACAGGCAAAAACTCTCCCGCCACCTGCTCATGAACCAGCAAGGTTTCCATGGCATTGCACACCGAAGGGCGGGAAGTTTTGGCATTAATAGCTATATTCAAGGCCATAGACAAATCAGCTGTAGCATCTACAAAGGTATGACACACACCGGTGCCAGTTTCAATAACAGGTACAATGCTGTTTTCTACTACAGTTTTAATAAGGCCGGCTCCGCCACGAGGAATAATTACATCCAAATATTCCTTCAATCGCAGCATAATATTTACTGCCTCCCGATCTGTGGTATCAATCAGCTGGATAGCTCCCTCTGGAATACCAGCATGATAAGCCGCCTCTGACATAATTGCTGCAATAGCCTTGTTGGACAGCAACGCCTCAGAACCTCCCCGAAGGAGAACACTGTTGCCAGATTTCAGACACAAGCCAATAGCATCTGCTGTTACATTTGGTCTAGCCTCATAAATCATGCCTACCACACCTAAAGGAACCCGTACCCGGCGGATTTCCAGGCCATTGGGACGAATAGTGGAATAATCACCTTCCCCAATAGGATCTGGCAGAGCTGCAGCCTGTCTGAGGCCATCAGCCATTCCCTTGATTCTGCTTTCATTCAGCATTAATCTATCCAGATAGGAACGCTTAACTCCCTTGTGGCGAGCCTGCTCCAAATCCTGTTGATTGGCCTCCAAAACCGCCTCACAACGCTGCTCCAAGGCGTGAGCCATAGCCAGCAAGGCCGCATTCTTTACCACAGTAGAAAGCATATTCATGGACTGGGCAGCCTCCTTGGCAGCACCAGCCTTGGCTAAAATCATTTCCTGTAAATCCATCTAAAGTCCCTCCTACGGCAATCTATCAAATCATCAATACCATATTATCTCTATGAATAACCTCATCATGGATTTCTCCCTGAATCAGCCCTGCAAAATCGGAGGTTTTTCTTCCCTTGATTTTTTCTATAGTTTCCGCAGCATAATTAATGGTGCCCCGAGCTATTTCCTGATAATCATGGGTCAATACTCGCACGGTACTGCCAGCAGGATAATTGCCCTCAGTAGCCGTAATACCTGCTGCCAACAGGCTGGAACCAGCCTTTAAGGCCTTGACACAGCCTTCATCCACAAAAAGCACACCAGAAATACGTCTTCCAAAGGCCAGCCATCCCTTACGCGCCCGCAAATGAGCCGGTCTTGGTGGGAACACTGTACCAATTTCCTCACCCTGCAAAATTGCCCGCAGAATACCGTTTTCACTGCCAGAGGCAATAAACATGGTTACACCGCTGGCTACAGCAATCTTGGCTGCCTCTATCTTGGTAGCCATGCCTCCAGTTCCTACATTGGAGCCTGCTCCGCCTGCCAGCTGTTCCACAGCCTGAGTGATTTCCGGAATCTCATGCAGCAGCTTGGCCTCTGGGTGTGTCTGAGGATTGGCATCATACACCCCGTCAATATCAGAAAGAATAATCAATACATCTGCATCCACCATAGCTGCTACAGTGGCTGATAGAGTATCATTATCTCCAATCTTTACCTCGGCAATGGTAACAGCATCATTTTCATTGATAACTGGCAGAACATTATTTTTCAGCATGGTCAAAATAGTGTTACGGCCATTGATATACTGATCGTGGTTAGCAAAATTCTCCTTGGTCAGCAGAACCTGGCCCACAACCTGACCATATTCCGTAAAGAATTTGTCATAAAGATGCATCAGCTGTACCTGGCCTACTGCTGCCAGAGCCTGCTTCTCCTGGGGGCTGTCTGGCCGCTGGGACAAGCCCATCCGCAACATTCCTACCCCAATAGCACCAGAGGTAACTAGTATAACCTCCCGGCCTTGGCTGGCCAAATCTGCCAATTCCCGTGCCAAATGCTCAATACGATAAAGGTTGATTTTGCCATTGGGGTGCAGCAGAGTGCTAGTTCCCACCTTGACAACTATACGTTGGGCATTACCTATCTGCTTTCTAATATCCATGACAAAATCATCCTTTCCAGGGTTGTTTATTTACGTACTAAATTGGATTCTATATAAAACCTTATTTAGGCAATTCAATTTTTGGCTTGTCAAAATTCCGACGGAAAAGCAAGCCGTTACGGCCAATTACCTGTACCAGATTGGCATTGCTGCGATCAGCCAGAGTTTCAATAGCATCTCTAGGCTCCTCAAAACAGTTCTGCAAAACTCTTACCTTAATCAGTTCCCGCTTCTTGATAGCCTCCTGAGCTGCGGTAACCACAGTAGGAGTAACGCCTTCCTTGCCAATATTGACAATGGGATCCATAGTCATGCCCATAGAACGCAGGAAGCTTTTCTGCTTGCCAGTTAATGTATTCTTTATCAAATTTTATCCTCCATAATAATCCGTAAAAACAGAGCCTTACTCTCTGTACTCAAATTCCATATCACCGATGTGAACGGTATCTCCTTCCTTGATACCCTTCTCCTGCAGCTTCTTATCAATGCCCTTGATACGCCAGATATACTGGAAGCGGCGGACAGCCTCATCATTGCCGAAGTTGGTCATAGCCACCAGCTTGTCCAAAGACTTGCCGCTAACCACAAAATCACCAGACATATCCCGAGTAATATTTACCTTGTCCGGATCTTCCTCCTGAGCCTCATAAACCTTTTCGCCCTCTTCAATCTCTGGCTCCTCGACATACTCGTCCAGAGCCTTGGCTACAGCATTAATCAACTCTCTCAGTCCCTGACCAGTAGCTGCACAAATTGGGAATATCTGAATACCTTCCTTTTCTGCCAGCTCCTTCAAGCGCACCAGATTTTCCTCTGCTCCTGGCAAATCCATTTTGTTAGCAGCCAAAATCTGAGGTCTGCGGGAAATTCGCTCACTGTACAGCTTCAATTCCTTGTTAATCTTGTAATAATCCTCTACCGGATCTCTGCCCTCAATACCAGAAGCATCTACGATGTGCACAATAACCTTGGTTCTCTCCACATGGCGGAGGAAATCGTGACCAAGGCCTACACCCTCAGAGGCGCCATCAATAAGACCTGGAATATCTGCCATAACAAAGGTCTTTTCATCTCCCAGCTCACCTACATTTACCACGCCCAATACAGGAGTAATAGTGGTAAAATGATATTCGGCAATCTCTGGGCGGGCAGCAGAAACCTTGGATACCAGACTGGATTTGCCTACACTTGGATAGCCTACCAAGCCCACATCCGCCAACAGCTTCAGCTCCAGCAAAAGATTTCTTACCTCTCCTGGCTCACCTAATTCGGCAAAGGTTGGTGCTCTATTGGCACTATTGGCAAATTTGGCATTGCCCCGGCCACCCCGGCCGCCCTTGGCAATAACAGCCTCCTGGCCCAGCTCTGTCAAATCAGCCAGAGTCTCACCAGTATCTGCATCCTTAACCAATGTTCCCTGAGGTACCTTGACAATACATGGTGGCGCATTATGGCCATACTGATTCTTGATATCCCCATTTTCGCCATTCTTGGCTACAAACTTGCGATGAAAGCGAAAATCCAACAGGGTATTCATATTGTTATCTACCCGAAAAACAATATCACCGCCACGGCCACCATCACCACCAGAGGGGCCACCCTTGGCTACAAATTTTTCTCTGCGGAAGGCGGACTTGCCATGTCCACCAGTACCTGCTGTTACCTTGATGGTAATTCTATCAATAAACTGCATACCTGCCTCCTTATTTTTATTTTTGAATGTCTATCCTGATAAAAGCAATGTCTATACCTATATAGACCTGCCAGCTCTAATTCAATATCTGAATCCATATGATGTATAAAAAGCTGGTATTGTACCCAATGCCAGCTTTTTATACATCACCATAAAGAAAAAAATACCTGCACCCATTCAGGCGCAGGTATCTCTCTGCAATTACATAGCAGCTTCTTCTACTGCATAAACGCTAACCTGACGGTTGTAACGTCCCTTGCGCTCGAAAGCAACGCGGCCAGCAATCTTGGCATAGATGGTATCATCCTTGCCGATGCCTACACCATTACCAGGATGGAAATGAGTTCCACGCTGACGAACAATGATGCTGCCTGCAGTTACAACTGTACCAGCCTGCTCCTTGACACCAAGGCGCTTTGCCTCAGAATCACGGCCGTTACGGGTGCTGGATACACCTTTCTTATGCGCAAACAGCTGCAAATCAAACTTAAACATCAGGGTTACACCTCCTGTACCACTGAAATACATATTTCCTCTGGATCATACTCTTGGATATCATAGAACCCAATGAGCATTGTCTCTAAAATTGCATCAGTTAATTCATCGGGAACGCCTTTGAGCCTTGCATGCAAGTCACCACTCGCTACTTTATAATCAACTTCGCGATGCAGGTGCTGCCCTACGCCCTTAAGAGCGGTTTGTGCTAATGTGGATATCCCGGCACAAACAATATCACTGCCATATTCGCCGTGATGACCACGGACATCATAGCCAGATATTCTTCCCTGGGAATTGCGATAAACCTTTATCTCAATCATTAAGCTTCGATCTTCTCGATAACAACCTTAGTGAAAGGCTGACGATGACCCTGACGCTTACGATAGTTGGACTTAGCCTTGTACTTGAAGACCAGAATCTTCTTGTCCTTGCCCTGAGCCTCTACCTTAGCGGTAACCTTGGCACCATCAACTACAGGCTTGCCTACTACAACCTCGCTGTCCTTTACTACAGTCAGAACCTGATCAAAAGTAACAACGTCGCCCTCAGCAGCCTCCAGCTTCTCAACAGTAACAACATCGCCCTCAGCTACCTTGTACTGCTTGCCACCAGTCTGAATAATTGCGTACATTCCTCTACACCTCCCTATATTAGTACTCGCCAATTACGGTAGGGAAAATCCCTTTATTAACCTCACTGTGCGGTTGGGGAAAGTACACTTATAGTGCACTCACATTGACATATTTTACCATTTCACCAACACAATGTCAATAAAATTTTATACGAAAATATACTTCAAAACAAAGATTACAGCCAGAATATATACCACTGGACTAATCTGCTTTTTGGACACTGAGCCAGTGCAGATATTGATAATTACATAGGAGATAACACCCATGGAAATACCCTCAGAAATGGAGTACATAAATGGCATAGCAATAGTAGCAATATAAGCAGGCACAGCCTCAGTCAAATCATCAAAGTCAATGCGCATCAGGCTGCTTACCATCAGGAAGCCTACCACAATCAAAGCAGGAGCAGTAGCAAAGGCTGGAATAGCTAGGAAGATAGGTGCCAGCAGCAAGCTCAAAGCAAAGAGAATGGCGCTGACAACAGCAGTAAGACCAGTACGACCGCCTGCACCTACACCAGCAGAGCTTTCTACAAAAGTAGTTACAGTGGAGGTACCCAAAATAGCACCAGCAGTGGTGGCAATGGAATCAGCCATCAAAGCACCCTTGATATTTGGCAGACGGCCCTGCTTATCCAGCATATCGGCCTTGGAAGCTACGCCAATGAGAGTTCCCAGCGTATCAAACAGATCTACAAACATGAAGGTCAGCATAATGGTCAGGAAGTTCAGTGTAGCAATAGCACTGAAATCAAGCTGCATAAAGGTTGGTGCCAGACTTGGAATAGCAATGCCATGAGAAAAATCTGGCATTACAGAGAACATGCCCTGAGCTGGATCTGGAATATAGATACCAGTTATTTCGCAAATCATGCCAGCAGCCCAGGTAATCAGAATACCCCAGAGAATGCCGCCGGGAACCTTTTTAGCCATGAGAATGGCTGTCAGCAAGGTGCCCATAAGAGCCAGGAAAGCGCCAATACCTACAGTGTAGAAGGAGCCATCCAGCAAAGCTGCTCTAAATGGATAAAGACCTACCAGAGTAGGGCCATCTACAACGATTTTGGCGTTCTGCATACCGATAAAGGCAATGAACAGACCAATACCACTGGTAACACCGTATTTCAGGGCTGGAGGGATACAGTTGAAAATAGCCTCTCTAACCTTGGTAAGGGACAAAATAATGAATATAATACCTTCAACAAATACAGCTGCCAAAGCCACCTGCCAGGAGTACCCCATCTGGCCTACAACTGTAAAAGCAAAGAAGGCATTGAGGCCCATACCAGGAGCCAATACAAATGGATAATTTGCCAAAGCGGCCATAATCAGGGTACCAATGCAGGCGCCAATGGCGGTAGCTGCAAATACGGCACCGGCATCCATACCGGTTGTGCCAAGGATATTAGGGTTGACGGCCAAAATATAGGCCATGGTCATAAATGTGGTGATACCGGCGATAATCTCTGTGCGGACGCTGGTACCATGTTCCTTTAGATGAAAAATTTTCTCTAAAGTCTCATTCATTGTCTTAGTCCTCCTTTATTGTTAAAAAAGAATACGCCGACTAGGAAAGCCGGCGAAACATATTACAAAGGTATATTACATTATTTCAAGATAAATTGCAATGAAAATTTATTCCTGAAACAAACTATAACATCCTGGCTGGATTTCTCTATCCGAGCAGATATTTACCCTTACCCCCAGATCTTTATACAGTCTCTCAAAGGCCTCTCCTGCCTTTAGTTCCTTAGCTGCTTCTGGATGTATATGTAACATATACCCCTCAGCCCCATGCTTATGGGCTTCGATACGGCGAATCTCCCGGCACACATTAATAGCCAAAGCCTCTGCCGACAGCACCCTGCCACTGCCCTGGCACACTGGACAATCCCGATAGAGAAGGTTATCTATATTATGCCGAGTCTTTTTGCGGGTAATCTCCACCAGCCCCAAAGCAGTAATATCCACCACATGAGTTTTGGTTCTATCCTGCTGAGCCAGCTGCCTCAACAGCTGCAAAAGAGCCTTATTATGCTCCTCCTTTTCCATATCAATGAAATCCACCAGCACAATACCGCCAATATCCCGCAGCCGCAGCTGGTGCATAATTTCCACCGCCGCCTCCTTGTTCAAGGCAAAAGCCGTTTCCCCCAAGCTGATATTTCCCACAAAACTGCCAGTATTAACATCAATAACCGTCATAGCCTCAGTTTTGTCTATAACCAAAAATCCCCCAGAAGCCAAGGGAACCTGACGATTGCCTGCACCGACTGCTTCAGCCTCGATTTCATAATATTCAAATATATTACTGCCCTTGTACAGCTTCAGCCTATCCGCCCACTCCGGCGCCATGCCCTGCAGCAAATCCTTAACTCGGCCATAGACAATCTCATCATCTATTACCATTTGTTCAACATCCTCGTTAAACAAATCCCGCACAATGCGGATAACCAAATCCACATCCCGATACAAAAGGCCTGTGCCCTTCATCAGCTTGGACTTAGCCTCAACAGACTGCCAAACCTTAATAAGATAGCGAATATCCCGCTGGATACATTCCTTGGACTGGCCCATAGCAGCAGTGCGAATAATCACACCCATATCCTCTGGGCAAGCCTCCCGTACAATATCATAAAGGCGGTGGCGCTCCTGCTCTGAGTCAATGCGATGGGATGTGCCTATATAAGCCGACCGAGGCATCAGCACCACATTCCGCCCAGGAATGGTCAGATGCATAGTAGCCCGAGGTCCCTTGGTGCCCACCTCATCCTTGGTAATCTGCACTGGCAGCACCTGACCAATATGAATGGTCTTTCTAGGACTCCCAACTCCATCTACCTCCGCCTTGCCATCCCCAATATAGAGAAAGGCATTTTTGCTCTGGCCAATATCCACAAAGGCCGCCTGCATACCAGGCAGTACATTCTGCACAATACCCTTGTAGATATTTCCCACCAAATGGCTATGCCTTGGCCGTTCCAGCTCCAAGGAGGTTAATCTATTATTCTCTTTTACAGCAATGCGGGTTTCCTCCGGCATAACATTGACTATAATTGATTTCATATCCAGCTCCTGATTTTAATTTTGCCCGCCCATTGATTAAACCAAATCTATTAAGGCTCTGCCCTGGCCCTTCATGGAGATTCTCTTAATCAAAACCTTTGGCTCATCCACTGGCAAATTGTATTCGGCCTGCAACAGCTTAAGAATCTCTCCCGGCTTTACACTGCCGCTTTGGGTAATGGCAATATCCATATACAGCTTTAGCAAATCTCCAGCCATAGACAGCTTAACAGGCTTCAGCATATACTGCTTGGTTTCAATCATCTTGTTTGTCTTAGGCGTCACGCGATGAACCATAGCCTCTGGGGCTTTATTATAAGCCTCTACAGCCTGCACTGCCTCCTGCCAATCTCCTGTCAAAGGCACATACAGCTCATATTCTGCCTCCTGCACCTCTGCCATTAGAGCCTTGTGCTTTTTGCCCTTACAAGGCTTTGGCTCTGGTACTTCTTTCAGCCTCAGCAGCTTTACCCCCGGTGGCAAAGCCTTGCTAAGACGATCAAATACCTCTGGCTGACACAGTGGCTTGGTCAACTCAAAATCCATATACTCCGCATCGCTAATAACCCCCAAGGACAAAGCAGAAGCAAAGGCAATCTTGATATGAGGATTAAATCCCTCAGAATAAGCTGCCGGCAGCTTGGCACGACGAATAGCCCGCTCCATAACCCCAGCATAATCAAGGTGGGAAATATAACGGATTTCCTCACCCTTGGTAATTTCAGCCCGATATTTATACATTTTCCCGCCTCCAATCTACAACCTTAGCCTTTAGAGATGGGCAGACACCACAGGCAGAGCATTTGCCACGACGGCAATCCTCTGTCAGCTGCTCCTTAATAGCCTTGTCATACTCCCGCAGCAAAAATTCCTTGCTTACACCTGGGGTTGTATGCTCCCAAGGCAGCTTTTCCTCTGGTTCTCTAGCTCTCTCATTATAAAGATGCAAATCTATGCCACATTTAGCAAAGGCCTCATGCCATACATCATTTTTGAACAAATCATTCCAGCCATCAAATTTGGCCCCATCCTTCCAGGCCTGATAAATAACCTGAGCGATTTTTCTATCGCCTCTGGCAATAGCTCCCTCCAGCACGCTAACTCTGGCATCATGATAGTTGAACTTTACAGCCCGCTCGGTAATGCTATCCTTCAGCAAGCGCTGACGACGGTGAAATTCAGCTTCTGGCAGCTGGCCATACCACTGGAAAGGTGTATGAGGCTTTGGTACAAAGCAGGATACACTAATGGTTACAGTAACGCCCCAACGGCCTGTAACCTCCTTGTACTTTCTAGCTACCTTCTCCGCCAGCTTGGCAATCCCCACAATATCCTCGTCAGTTTCTGTAGGCAGTCCCATCATAAAATACAGCTTTACCTGCTTCCAGCCCTGACGGAAAGCCGCCTCTGTAGCAGCCATAAGATTTTCCTCAGTAACACCCTTGTTGATAACATCCCGCAATCTCTGGGTACCAGCCTCTGGAGCAAAGGTAAGACCACTTTTGCGCACCTGCTGCATTTTATGAGCCAAATCAATGGAAAAGCTATCTATGCGTAAAGATGGCAGAGAAAAGCTTACCTTTTCATCCTTGAAATCACTAAACAAATCATCTACCAGCTCTCCCAGGCAGGAATAATCCGCCGAGCTAAGAGAAGTCAAAGACATTTCGTTGTAGCCAGTAGAATCAATCAGCTTACGAGCCAGCTCCCGCAATCTGTCCTTGCTTCTCTCCCGTACTGGACGATAGGAAGTACCGGCCTGACAGAAACGACAGCCTCTAGTACAGCCACGGAACAACTCCAGCATAATACGGTCATGAACAATATCAATATACGGCAGCACAGGCTTCTCCACGAATCTTACGCTATCCATATCCTTTATCAATCGCTTATATATAACAGGCTTAGCCTCTGGGCAGGCTGGCTCTATATCAGCAAAAATCCCCTGCTGATTGTAGGTTACATTATAGAAAGATGGCACATAAATTCCATCCAGAACAGCCAGACGCTTCAACAGTCCCTGCCTGCCCTCTGGCTTACCTGCCTCCTGCCAGTTGCGGAATACATCCACAGTTTCGCAGATAAGCTCCTCTCCTTCGCCTACAATAAAGAAATCAAAGAAATCTGCTATAGGCTCTGTATTATAAACACATGGGCCGCCCCCTACAATAAAGGGATCATTTTCCCCTCGGTCCCTGCTCCAAATAGGAATCCCAGCCAAATCCAGCATATTCAGCACATTGGAATAAATCATTTCATATTGCAGGGAAAAACCTAGAAAATCAAATTCCTTAATGGCATGGAAGCTCTCCAAGGAAAACAGGGGAATCTGCCGCTGACGCATGATTTCTTCCATATCAATCCAAGGAGCATATACTCGCTCACAGGCAGTATCCTCTCTGGCATTCAAAACCTCATAAAGGATTTTCAGCCCAAGATTGGACATACCTACCTCATATACATCAGGCAGGGCCAAAGCAAAATGGCAAGGGGTGCTTTCCCAATCCTTATGAACAGCATTTAGCTCATGACCGGTATATCTGGCAGGCTTCTCCACAGCCTGCAGGATTTCTGGTTCCAATTTAATAATCAATTAATTCTAACCTCGCTCACACATTTTATATTTCATCTAAAATTGCAATTTTTGATTGCGCATATATATATTCATTAGAATAGCCACCGCCATAATGTTGGTCGTCAGGGCACTGACACCATAGCTCATAAATGGCAATGGAATACCTGTTACTGGCATAATACCAGCGGTCATACCAACATTAACCAGCACATGGAAAGCCAGCATGGAGGTAATGCCTACTGCCAGGAGAGTACCAAAGGAATCCTGAGCCTGACGAGCAATCTGAATGCCTCGCCACAATACTACCAGATACAAGAGAAGCAAAATTACAGCTCCTACAAAGCCCCACTCCTCACCTACTACAGCAAAGATAAAGTCTGTATGATTCTCTGGTAAAAAGTTAAGCTGGCTCTGAGTCCCCTCAAAAAGTCCCTTGCCAAAGAGCATACCAGATCCTATAGCAATTTTGGACTGAATAATATGGTAGCCAGAGCCTAGAGGATCTACATTAGGATCCATAAAAACCATGATACGCATTTTCTGATAATCCTTAAGAAAATGCCATAATATAGGCATACAGGCTATACCTGTACCAAATATACCTGCTAACAGCTTCAAATTGATACCACAGGTAAATACCATACCGAAAAAGATAGCCATAAACACTAGAGATGTTCCCAAATCCGGCTGTTTCATAACCAGTAGAAAGGGAACTCCCACATAAGCCGCCACCGGCAGCAAATCCGACAAGGTATTCAGCTTCCCTACTCGCTCCTGCAGCATAGTAGCCAGAGAAATAATCATAATAATCTTAGAAAACTCCGAAGGCTGCAAAGTAATAGGGCCAATCTGTATCCAGCGCTGGGCTCCCAAGGCTGACTGTCCTACAAACATAACCGCCAAAAGCATAACCAGATTAAATATATACATTTTTTGCCCGTAGCGCTGCAGCATTTTGTAATCAAAATTCATAAAAAATACTGCCAAGCCTACATTAATAATTGCAAAGATTCCCTGGCGCTGCACAAACCAATATCTTTCCTCACTGGGATTATTAATATGAGTGGCGCTGCCTATAATAATCAAGCTAATTATCACAATAGCTGACACAGCCAGCAAAAGCTTCATATCTATCTTTCGCAACAGCTTTTTATCAAAAATCAAGGCCAATCCCTCCTAGCCAAAAACTTTTCAATTATGCTTATTCTGCGCAACCACAGGTACATGCTTCTCATGAGCACCATCACTGGTTCCAGGCTGCAGTCTATTTGTTTATGATAGAAAAAATAACTAAACATGAAATTTATTATATAAAATCACAGAGTTAATTTCTAAATCTCGCTCTCATCCAAGAGCTTTGCTAAAACTTTATAATCAAGATACTGAATACCGCCCTCACCATGATGAATCTTATCAGCTAAACTACTGTTATAATATATTTCCATGGCTTTTTCTAAGGAGATGCTTCTTTCTGAGGCTATGTAGCCGATAATACGCTCTTCCAGTCTTTCCTGATATATCTGCTCCATTTGCTTTTCGTCCATGCTTCACACCTCAATGTAAGAATCATAGTTTAACAAACGCTCTATAGCTCTTTGAGTAATAAATGCCGTCTGATCATAATTGGGATATACTCTGATCTCCTTTAAAGCTCTTTCTTTATCCCAAATACCTGCGTGATATAAATCTACAACCCTAAATACCTTATCATCTGCAACTTTGCCTGAAATCAAATCGTATTTCCTATAATCTTGAGCACCATCACGACAACGACACACAAAATCAATCCATTCATGCATATCATCTGAAAAAGTTTTATATTTTAAATCTCCAATATCACCTAACATTTGATAACAATTTACAATAGCAGTGTTTTTCCGCTGCAATGATGCCTTTCTCTGAGCCCATCGTATAGCCTGCTCTTTAATCGTAGTAACATAGAACCCAGTTCCAAAGTCTAAATATCTATACGAATGCTTCACATCTGGATGCTGAATCACCTCTGTAGAACCGTGGAATACAATCACACTATCACCCCTCGTATTCTAAGATAGTCTTTAACATCGTCGACCAAATATCTGCTTCCCTGAGTATGAAGAATCTCATAATTAGGAACAATATATTCATTGATACACCCTGTAACTTGCAATTTCTGATAAACCTGCCTTGGAGTCATCTGCCACGCATTGGCACAGGCGTGAATCATATAAACAACAAACTCCATAGTTTTCCTATTCATAATTTACACTTCCCTCGTATAACAAGTTTTGTAAGCAAGATATCCGCATTGTCTACAAAGCTTATATTGCAGCGACTTACGCGCCATCGTCTTCATCTGCGAGAAAGGTCGCAACAGATTTCCAGATCCATGCACTCGCTCTCACAGCTCGTAAAGCAATAAGGTTGATTGGTTGCTAGCCAAAAACTTTTCAATTAACCTTATTATGATAGCATGTAGGAGCAAAATTGACAATAAAAAAGGACTGTCCAAAGAGAAAATTGTGAAGCCTCCTCCTCAGCCAGCCCAATAGCCAGCCTAGGAAAGTCTCTACAAAATCCTGAACAGTCCTCCCAAATATGCTTATTCTGCTTTCCACAATCCATGAAGATTGCAATATTCGTATACAGCAACTACCTTGCTGCCCTCTGTCAGAACGAATTCAGCCACTGGCTTAGCTTCAGGCTGCAAATATTTAATCTGATAGCCGTCCTCAGTCTCCAGCACAACCCACTGAATGTAATGTGCCTCCAGCATAGGATGCTCTACAGAACCTACTGCTACCTTTACCTGGTTGCCATTCTGCTCAACCACAGGTACATGCTTCTCATGAGCACCATCACTGGTTCCAGGCTGCAGCTGCGCCATTACATCCCCGCAACAGGACACAGGTGCACCAGAATCCTTCAGTTTCACAATAATGTTACCACAATGACTACATCTGTAAAATTTCAATTCCATAACAAAACACCCCTCTCCTAAAACTGCTCTATGGAGCATACACAATCTCCTACCTATATTATATAGCACCCATATAAAAATGCAAGCATTATACAAAACTATTTGTCCCAAAAGGTTATTCAGAAATTTTTAGTATTTATACCAAGATTAATCCAACAAAGCCCCCAACTCCGGTGAACGCTTATCATGCTCTATTAGGGACATAGCTGCTGTTGTATTTTTGATATCAATCTCTACCAAACAAATCTCTGGTATATACCTTATCCTCAACACTATTCAAACAATCATCGTATCTATTAGCAATGATTACCTTAGCTCTTGCCTTAAAGTCTGCCAAATCATTTACAACCATACTGCCAAAGAAGGTAGTTCCGTTTTCCAGAGTTGGCTCATAAATAATCACCTGGGCTCCTTTTGCCTTGATACGCTTCATAATGCCCTGTATGGCACTTTGACGGAAATTATCAGAATTTGACTTCATGGTCAATCGATATACGCCAACCACAATTTTCTGCTCCTTGGAGGCATCATATTGGCTATTTGCCTCGTATCCTCCTGCCATTTCCAGAACCCTATCTGCAATAAAATCCTTGCGGGTACGATTGGATTCCACAATAGCAGACATCATATTCTGTGGTACATCGTTATAGTTAGCCAACAACTGCTTGGTGTCTTTAGGAAGGCAATAGCCACCATAACCAAAGGAAGGATTATTATAATGTGTCCCAATTCGAGGATCTAGACACACACCACTAATAATCTCTGCTGTATTCAATCCCTTTAGTTCCCCATAAGTATCTAATTCATTGAAATAAGCCACCCGCAAAGCAAGGTAAGTATTGGAAAACAGCTTTACCGCCTCAGCCTCAGTAAGTCCCATCACCAAGGTAGCAATATCCTCTTTGATAGCTGCTTCCTGCAGCAAATGAGCAAATTCCTCTGCTTTGGCTGTCAGTTTTGCATCACTTTTATCCGTTCCTACAATAATACGGGATGGATAGAGATTATCATACAATGCTTTGCTTTCACGCAAAAATTCAGGACTAAAAATAATATTTTTATTGCCTGTTTTCTCCCTTATCATTTTGGTAAAGCCAACAGGAATAGTAGATTTGATTACGATCACAGCATCGCTATTTACAGCCATTACCTGATTAATAACTGCTTCAACTGCCGAGGTATCAAAAAAATTCTTCTTGCTGTCATAGTTAGTAGGTGCTGCCACAATAACATATTCTGCATCTTTGTAGGCTGACTCTCCATCCAAAGTAGCAGTTAGATTTAAATCCTTTTCTGCCAAATATTTCTCAATATAATCATCCTGAATAGGAGATTTTTTATCATTAATCAGCTCCACTTTCTCAGGCACAATATCTACAGCAACAACCTGATTGTGCTGTGCCAGCAAGGTTGCCAAACTCAAACCAACATATCCTGTACCTGCTATGGCAATTTTCTTATTCATGTTTTTCTCCTTCTTTATCGCAATAAAACTTTCTGTACCACTGAGCAAACCTTTTCAACCCCTCCCGCAAGGATGTGGAAGGTTTGAAACAAAAATCACGCTCCAGCGCGCTAGTATCAGCATAAGTTACAGGAACATCTCCTGGCTGCATAGGAACCAGCTTCTTGTGTGCAGCAAAATCATAATCTGCTGGCAACACTCCAGCCTCAATCAATTCTTCCTGCAAAATATCCACAAATTCCAGCAGATTTTCTGGATGATTGTTGCCAATGTTATAAACAGCATATGGAGGCAATGGCAACCCATCCGCCCCGTTCTGCTTCTCCGGAGCATGTTCCATAACCAGATGGATGCCATGAACAATATCGTCCACATATGTAAAATCACGCTGACAATTGCCATAGTTAAAAATTTGAATTTCCTGACCTGCCAACAGCTTGTTGGTAAAACCAAAATACGCCATATCTGGTCGACCTGCTGGCCCATATACAGTAAAGAAACGCAATCCCGTAGAAGGAATATTGTAGAGTTTGCTATAGGCATGAGCCAAAAGCTCATTGCTCTTCTTAGTAGCTGCATAGAGAGAAACCGGATTATCTACCTTGTCCTCGGTAGAATAAGGAATCTTTTTGTTAGAGCCATATACTGAGGAGGAAGAAGCATATACCAAATGCTCTACACCCTTTGCTCCCTTATCATAGGAATGACGACAAGCCTCCAAAATATTGTAAAAACCTATAATATTGGCCTCTATATAGGCATCCGGATTGGTAATGGAGTACCTTACTCCTGCTTGAGCAGCCAGATTGGCCACTATATTAGGACTATAGGTAGTGAAGATATCTTGAACCATCTGCCTATCAGCAATATTGCCACGAATAAATTTCCAGTTTTTACCATCAGCCATATTCTGAATCTGATTCAGCCGATATTCCTTCAGGCTAACATCATAGTAATCATTTACACTGTCCAAACCAATAACTTTGATATCTGGAACACTACTCAGCAACTCCATAACAAGATTGGCCCCAATAAAACCGGCCGCACCAGTTACCAAAATAGTTTTTTCTGTTAAATTTACATTTTTAGATAACATACACCATCGCTCCAATAAAAATTCAGCCAGTATTTCTAACTGTTCGATAGCAGATATATCCACCAGAAATTACCAAAGAAATACCAAGCGTTAGCAAAAACATATCCATACCATAAGTTTTTTGCTGATAAACAATACCGTATACAACAGTCCAAACCCATAGATGAATAAAATACACAACCGTACTGCTGACTCGCAATTGTCTATAGAATGGTTTTGCTGATAAATGCACATTTATGACCAATAAGAACAAACCAACAGAACTAATAGCTATAACAATATTTTTAAGTGCAATACCATTCTTCGCCCCCAACAGCCATAGCAGTAATGCTAAAACTATCAATAACACTCCCTGCCATTTTGACCAACAGTGCCTATAAATCAACATTCCCATGGGTATAAAGAAAAAACTGGTAAATATCCTGCCGCTGACACAATATCCCAATACCCTTTGCAGCCAATGCAATATGTTCGGCAACTCTCCATGATACTGTGCAAATGATGTAATCAATGCTCCCACCAAATATAAACTAAATCCTATAAGGACTATTCTATTTAAGGAAAATTTATACTTCACACACACATAGAGATAAGCCAAACCATATACAGCAGATAGTAAATACCACAATATCCAGGAATTATAATGCTCTCCCATAATCACCAAACCATGCAAATAAAATATAAAATCCTTCCACCATGGAGTTGTATTCGTAAAATACAGCAATAAGGCCAGTGGGATATAAACAATTGTCCATATAATATATAGCTTCAATGTCTTATTTAAATAGCTCTTTGTTTGTTCTAAAGCTGATACAGCTTCCGCACAGTCGATACCTTTGGCCAGAAAATACCCAGTGCAAAGAAAGAAAAACGGCACAGCACAATAACACATCAATCTGTATATGTCTATCCACGTTGACTCAGCATAACCCTCAAAAGGATGTACATGTATAGCTACCACAACTATAGCCATAAAAAACTTGCATAAATCCACAGAAGCATAAGTTCTGTTCTGTTCTGTTCTGTTGAGCATTATAAATTCCTCACCATGCTATGTAAACTAAATGCTTAATTTATATTATTTATATATCCCTCTGTAGCAAAATCTACCCGCTTAATAATGCAAGGGTTTCCAAACACTACAGAATGTGATGGCACATCCTTATTAATATAACTATTCGGAGCAATTAGAACATCATCGCCAATTCTGATATTTCCTACGATAGTTGCATTTACACCTATCCATACACAATCTCCAATAGTAGGTGTCCCCTTCCTTTTTCCTCTTTTTTCTTGACCGATAGTAACTCCTTTATGTATATTACAATTATTTCCAATGACAGCCTGAGGATTAATTGTTACTAAAAATATTTGTTATATATAGAATAGAGAGATACGCAAAAACAACTTCCAACTGATTATAATATTGAAGCATTTAGATAATCATATGCTTCCTGTCTTTTAATTTTTAACACGCTATCAACATCACCATAATCTATATTATACGGATCACCTATCTCATATGAATTGCTGCTCGTGCCACGTCTTGAACTCAAATTAAATTGCTTTAAAAGCGTATTAATACGTGAATTCATTTGTGAATATATTCCTTTCCCAATACGATCACACACCACAAATGGCCGTTTAAACAATATAGAAAAAACTGTACCATGAAATGAATCTGTATATATCAATTCTGCATGATGAATTAGATATATCCATTCTTCAGGCGATGTAGTATAATGTTCAAAGTTATCTAAATCCAACATGTTAATTACTCTAAGATTCCTTTGGGATGCAATCTTATTAACCACATCATCTATCCGTTCACCCAAGAAATACGTAAACAAATATTTTTCATCATGGTCTAACCAATATGGTTTATTCTCTATTTTGCTCCAGTCATCACTAGATAACAACATAGTAGGATCTAGCACAACATCAACATCACGCCCAGTATACTTTTTTATAAGCTCTGCCCCCTCATATTCTCGCACAGCTATATGTGCCATTTCGTCTATGCTTTCCTTAAATGAGTCTCTAAGGGCAGGAGGAATATCTGGTTGTGCTATACTTGCTGCATAAGCAATTCTTTTTTCAGGGGATGCAAACTTTAGATATTTTATTCTAGAAACCTTTCTTTTGCGATATTTATCTCCCTTCGCAGGCAATCCTGGATTCCATACCTGATCACTGCCTACAACGAAATAGTCATATTCACTATCAACGGTATCAAAATCCACATCATAACGAATATTCATATATTTACTACAAAAATCACGTCCTCGCACAGCTCTAGCAACTTCGAACAAAAATTTTTTACTAGTAAAAAAGCGTCTAACTCCTGCCCTATTTATGATAAATTTAATAATATTTTTTAAATTCCATTCAAAATAATATCGTTTATCAATATATTCTTTTTCATTATCAAATAGAGTGTCAACTGTACCATATTTACACAACACTTTTTCTAACGCGTAATTCTGTACAATACATCCAAAATTATCAAATCCAACTATAGATATTCTTGCTATTTTTTTCATATGTAACCATGTATGATGTAGTTATAAACAACAAATCATATCTTCCTTTCATTTTAATATATCGTACCGTATCCCCTTGATAAGATTTCAAGGGATTAGACTTTTGAGGGAGAATGATATTCATGATTTATGTTCGTATACAAACAGCATCCTTAGCAAAATAGATTTTTAACTATATGCAAATATTCTTCGTTGTTCAGAAAAGATATGGACATATTCTTTTTCAACCTAAAATCCTCACTTATATATTTTGATATATCAAACCTACACAAAAAAATTATCCGTATTCATTTTCCAAACAAATAATGATATATTTTTCTTTTTAATGACCTAAAAATATGAACATTATAATAACTCACTCTCTCATTTCCAAAGGACATTTTAAAATTATCTATTCCATTTGGATTATCAAATGAAGCAACACCGCCCCAATCGTAATATTTTACTCCCTTAGCCTTAAACATGATAATATCTTCCCAATGTAATCGCTTGTTAGCTCTCCCAATAAGATTTCTAATATTTTTGTCTGCAGCCCTAAATTCCGAGCATGAATGCAACAACCTGCAACGTTCCTCATTAAAGACATATGAGTGATACACTATCACTTTATCATCAAATATAGCTGCAGTTATAACTAGGTGTCCTGCCTTTGCATATGCTCTTAGTTCACTTATCCCTAACTTTATTCCGGTCATGCCTTTTTCGGTATACATATTGGTATAAACTTCTGCAAAATCATTGAGAATATCTGCATTGTTTAGTATTTCCCATGAACTATAAGTTCTTATATCTATACCATCTCTTCTACTTTTATTTATGTGGTATTTAAATGTCTTATTTACAGAACTCCATAAATCACATTCATCATTTTGTAAATCTGTAATCAAAGAGTACTGCTTCTGGTACCATCCCCACCTACCACACTCAAGGGGAATTTGATTGGCATGTAAAAAAACTTCATCCGCCCCCCCAGAACTTATGTTTTTAATATTGTTGTATAAATCATCAAACCAAATATGCCTTGTTGAGAAAAATTTTCCCTTGTTATCTACTATCATCGTTTACTTCCCTCCAAATCATATTCACATAACTTGATTCCCTGAAAATTACGAGATATCAACTCAAATACAGCTTCAACATCTTTATACATCTTTTCTATACTCTCTTCCGTTTTAAACACCGGACTTCCGCCCGGCATCATCTCAGATGAATGTAACATAAACATAATATAGTCATCATTATTGCTAACTGCCTTATTTACCAAATACCTCATACTATTTAGATTATTTCCATTTGGTCTAAGCCATATAGGAGTTTTTTCTATAACCCGCCTAACTGCTCCTAACACACCTCTAGCAGACAAAGTATCAGGCCATATAAAATTATCTGTTTTTTTTATGGTCATGGGAATCTCTATGATTCCTGTATTATCTATATAAGCTTTTTCACTATATGCAGAGTAGTCACTTCCACCAAATCCTTTAGTCCATCCAAGATTATCAGACCAATCAATGTACGGGGTAACAGAACAATCGTATTTATATCCATATTTTACTAGTAATCTAAAATATCTATCATCCATGGCCCATCTACCTGCTCTGTGAGACACTGGCTTTATTCCCGTTCTAGAGATAATGAGCTCTGTCATGGTCTTTATCTTTTCTTCCATAATATCTTCTGGAAATTCTATTAAATACGGCTGCCCATTCTCTTCAACAGGTATTTTATAATCTGGAGGCGTACTCCACGCATGAAGATGCATTCCCAATTCTCCAGTTCCAGATGATTCTACTTTCTGGATAAACTCAACATACCTATCATCCATAATAACTTCATAATTTGTCAGCCATGTTGGTTTGAATTCAAACTTATTACATAATTCCTGAAATCTAGGTAAATACTCAACACAATCTGTACGAATTGGCATACCTTCATGCCAATTCCACAAATTGTCACCTTCTGTATCAATGGTTATTAAAAATTTTTTCTTTTTTTTCATGCAGAAAATACCTTCTCTCAAAAACAATACTTGTCATATATAGATTTCAGCCTATCCATAACAGTACCCAAATCATTATCCTCAGTCGCAAATATATGAGAATTAATATAAGTTTTATCATCTATTGCTTTAAGCCATAGTTCCACAGATGAATTTAAAGCCAAACGCCGGACATTGCTCTTATACACAACATCAGCTGGTATGGTATCTGCCAACAGACATCTTACCCCTACTGCCTGAGCCTCCAAAGTAACTATAGAGCTAGATTCGCTATGGGAAACAAGCATAAATAAATCAATTAATTTATAAAATTCATATACCTCGTTTTGTTCAATATTTCCTACAAAAAAAACACTATCTGTAATATTTAGCTCTTTGGCTATGGCTAACAAATTAGCACGCTCTACTCCATCCCCTGCAATAGCTAAATACACATCACACTTTCTGTTATGTTTATATGCAGCAAATATTTTCAATAAGCCATCATAATTTTTCACAGCATGTAGACGACCAACGCTTCCTATAATAAAGCCATGTTCTGGCAGATTATATTTTCTACGCAAAGCTATTTTATCTAATTTTTCTACCCTCTTTTTTATAGCGTTTATATCTATACTATTACGAAGCAAATCACAATCAGCAAGAGCATATCTTTGTATTGCTTTTTTCTTTTGGCCCTCGCTAACGGCAATCGGATGCACATTTAACCAATGGAATACAAATCTCGATAGCATAGTAGCTCGATTAGAAAATCGGTGCGGATCGGAGTGCATTGTATGAAATTTTATGCCTCGAAATAGTATAAAAAGCCCAAATAAATCTCGAAAAATATCTGTTATATGCGTGTGTATAATATCAGGATGACAATTAGACACAAATTTATATATAGCCATATTTCTACGAAGAAAATTTAACATTCTCCTCAGGAAAACTATCTTACAATTACTTTTTTTATAATTTAAGTATGAAAACTGATAGTTATGATTCCGAATGTTAAAATCATACGTCGATTCTGTCGGTGGAGATAGGGAAAGAAATACTAATTCATATCCATCTAATTGCTTCCTACGTTGCATATAATCATAAACTACACGCTGAGCACCACCATCGCACATACTCGAAATAATATGTAAAACTTTTTTTTTCATTGCTGCCTCTATAAATATTCAACCATACATAACTATTAAAAATCTCTACGATGTAATATTATTTTTACACTACATCCTGCTTTTCAAATATCTGTAAGCATATCCTATGCTATTTCTAATAAACCTATAATTAAAATATTGAAACACTTTGTAATAACATATACTATGCTTTACAGGATTAATATCATATCGTTGTCTCAAAACACATCTTGCTTCATCTAATGAAATGATGTGGTTGATGTTATCTAAAAATATAGTTACAGCATTCACCTGTTGTTCTTCCTTCCGTTTTTGTGAAATACTCTTTGAATGAACTCTATATTTCAACACTATATCAGCTATATTATTTCTATGCACAATTGAGGTTACAATTGCATCATTAAATTCAAGTATGCTCTACAATTATAATTTCCCCTGTATTCCACGCATCACTTCCTAGAACACCAACATCATCTATATTCAATCCATTTTTCCACACAGAATATGTAAATGACATTTGATCCCTTTTACTGTAGTGCTTAAACTCATCCCACCAAGTATTCATAATTTTAATACATAATTTATTACTATGATCTCTTGCTATGACATTACAAGAATACATGCCAAAACGTTCTGGCATTCCATCTTCCCTTAAATGTTTTACATGTTTTTCTATGTCCTTATAATTTATTTGTGGCTTCAAATATTTTATTAAAAATGCCTCATGATACACACAATCATTGAATGAATGGACATACATAGCTATCCCGCTATTGCCGATTCTGTTTATATATTCTGTAAAATCTGTAACAGGTATAACATTTCCGTCAATATAAACTGAATATTTATATTGATCAAAAACTATATGAGGATGCATCTTAAACCATCTATTTTTCTCCACATTGCTCATACCAGATATTTTGTTCTCATAATCTTTTAGATTTATGATCTTCCAGCCAACAACATTAGTGATATTTTTATCTGTTATAATGTAATAATCTATATTATCTGGGAAAATCATTGGTGTAGAGATATTATCATAATCGCCAAAAATGCATGTATACACTGCAATTCTGTCATCAGAATAATAATTTGATGATTTCAAAAATGAAATATCTCGTTTTTGTACAATATATGGATTCTTTTTTGAAACAATAAAGTGCCTAATATCTAAGACAGTACGTAAAATATTTTCACGCAAGGAACAGTTTCTGGATAATATACGTAACAAAAATGATATCAACCTCATCCTTGGATGTCTTAATTTGAACTCCGCAATATAATTTTTGCTATTATATACTTTTGTTATTGTCTTTAAAGTTTCCATACAATTATTGTATAATTCTCTATCAAACACGCTATTGCTATACATAAAATCACCATACTCTGTAAAATATTTCTAATAAAAAATTATTTTTCAAAATCACATCAACATTCCATACAGTAGATTGATAGTATAAATCTATAAATCCAAACGATAATATGAGAATAACACCTACAATAAATGCACATATTCTAATGCTAATATTTTTTTCTGCTTCTAAATAAATGCTGATAGATATAGCAAGTAACAATATGCAATTTCTTGGCATCCTTGTGGCAATCTCTGAAAATATAGGATAAAGCGGGAAAAAAACATCAAATATACATGCAATTTATAAATAATCTCTACATATCTTTTTTTCCATTCTGTCAGTTCATTAGAATTTTTTATTCTAGAACACATTGGATGTAAAAAAAAGATTGTCATTAAAACATATAAGTATGGATAAATCGTTCCTGTATATGTTCTATCTATATAGTGACCATATTTTCCTAGCATAGTATCACTTGCATTCAAAAATAAAATCTTTAATATCATCCAATTACTGGTTATGTACTGAGAATATAATGGCATACTAATGCAAAATATCAATACAATATAAATGACATACCTAAGTACTTTATTTTCAATACATTTTAAAAAATAAAAAAGGGTGTGTCAAGAACTTTGTGTAAAAAAGTTTAGTAGATTACATCATAGTGCTTCATGAGTTTCGCCATACGTTCATCCGCCAGGAGTTGGTTTCGAATCATTGCCCAGTTTTGCAGCCGATGTTTATTCCATT
>ERZ773186.473-NODE-473-length-38852-cov-6.182669_pt1 | contig 38852 bp, 34 predicted proteins | sample MGYA00581000_ERZ773186 | MGnify/ENA primary metagenome ERZ773186 (study PRJEB29015, sample SAMEA2737752) | human gut metagenome | biome: human gut; feature: human-associated habitat; material: faeces | place: China | collected 2012 ...
ACAAAATACATAATTACTAATTATATTATTACAAAGTATGAACATACATACTTAATTATAAGATTAAGTATGTACATATTTATATTTATATTTATATTTAATATAATATGATTATAAACAACATTGTTAATAATCATGTATAAAAGGTGGCTTAATATGAAACTTTTAATGAAAAAGCACTAAATGAATTAACTAATTTACAAAGTGGTGAATTCTTACTTAAAGATCTTTTTAAAGGATATGAGTGGAATAGACTAGATAGAAATATTCGTTTAAAATTAGGTTTAAATAACTTTAAACCAAGTGTTCCAGCTAATGTATATAGTAGAATTATCTATACAAACACACGTCCAAAGTTAAATTTATTAAAAAACTATATCAAATCATAATTGTAGTACATATTTATATGATATATAGTAAAATATATATATCGAATAGCGGTGAATGTCTGCGGACTACACCTAAGGGAATCGGAGGCGTCCGATTCTCTTTTTATTTATAAAAAGACTTAGCTTAACCAAAGTCATAATAAAAACCCCAACCAAACTTTTTTATATTGGTTGGAGTTTAAAGTTTTATATTAAAATATTAACTTTTTAAAATACTAAGAGTTAATACAGTATTTTGGTTAAGATATAGTTTTGTAGTATCTAGCTGTATCTACAACAACTTTAGGATTGTTTTTAAAATAATTAATAATTATTTCAGGCATTTCAATTAATATTTCCTTAACAACTTTACAATTTTCATAGCATTCATAACCACCAGCACCACTAGCTCTATAGTTATTCATAACTAAAGTTAAGTTTTTATCTTCAGGTAATTCTTCACCATTAAATTTAATAGAAGTAACTCTATTTCCAACTTCTTTAGTTAAGTCAAAAGTATAGTTTATATTTGAGAAGTAATCATAATTATAATGTTCAACTTTAGGTTTTAAGAATCTTTCAGATACTGTTACATTTCCATTATTATTTTCAAAGTAGCTAGCAGCTCTTTCTAATGCTAATTTTAATATATTTTTATTAACTTCAAGAACAGCTAATGTATTTGGATATGGATAAGTAGATAAAATATCTCTTACAGTAACATTTTCACTAAATCCTTTTATTACATTTGCAAAGGTAGTACAAGATATATCTGCATTGCTACTTTCAAGTTGAATTTGATTTATAAAGTTAGCTAAATTTGAACCATTTAAAGCCATATCTAAATGAGTTGTAGGCTGAAGTTTAGTATCTAAAACACCAACAGGAGTATCTAACCATTCTTGAATCTTATCTTCTAATGGTAAGAATTTATCATACATTTCTTTATTAGGATTTAATTCTAAATCCTTTAATGATGAATTTATTTCAACTTTGCAATCATCATTTATAGTAAGATTTAATTCTAAGAATTTACTTCCATTATGTGGAGTTTGAACTATGTGAGTTCCATGAAGATTTTTATTAGCTATTGGAAGGTGTTGATGACCTGTAAGAAGTATATCAAAATCAAACTCCTTACATATTTTATAAGCAATATTTTCTTTTGTAGTGCTTAATTGTTTGTGAGATTCTAAATCATATTCAAATCCACCATGGTAAACACCTACAAGGATATCACATTGTTCTTTTACAGTTTCATAATATTTCTTTACTGAGTCAAAAGTATCAGTGATATCTATATCTTTTATATTTTCAGGACGCTCCCATCTATTTATAAAGTCAGTAGTAAATCCAATTATACCTACTTTTAATCCATTTTCCATTGTTTTTATCTTGTAAGGAAAAATAGGTAATTCATTAGTTTTATCCACAACATTAGCACAAAGACAAGTAGCATTTAAATTATTTAAGTACTTCTTTAAATATTCCTTTCCATAGTTAAAGTCATGATTACCAAGAGTTATAAAATCATATCCTCCAGCATTCATAATAGTTGCTAATGGATGCACATCAAATTCTGAATTGCTTAAGTAATTTGTAAAAGGTGAACCTTGAATAGTGTCTCCACCATCAATTATTAATGTATTTCCATCTTTATTGAAATGATTAATTATATTAAGCAAACCAATATTTTTTTCATTTCTTTCTACATAATCAGTTGGATAAACATATCCATGAAGGTCTGATGTAAAATAAATTTTCAAATTTTTCATTAATAGTACCTCGTCGTTAGTTTAATTTATATAAATAATATTAATTATATCATATTTGATTTAAAATAAGGTAAATTTAATTTTATTTTATTTGTATTATAAATATTTATACTTTGAATAGAATTAATAATATAAATAAAAATTTATGAGGAATAGATTGATTTATATGTTATTGTAATATTTATTAGAAATATCATATCCATCATTAGTATTATTTGAGGTTGTAAAGGAAGAAGTAATTTTTAAATCAACATTACCTATAGAAATGTTAACTAGTGATGAAGGAAAATTAGATGAAAATGAAATAGAAATATAAGTAATATTAGTAAATAATCATTAATGACAATATAATTGATTAAGGAAATGTAGTACTAAAACTTTTATACACAATATATTGTTTGTATTTATTCTTAATGCGACATCCTTTTAATTATTATATAAATAAATTTATTAAATACATATATATGGTATAATATGATTGATATATTGATATTAAGAAAGTAGCAATAAATAAGCAGTAGTTCACATATGAGGCTAAAAATTGGGGAAAAAATAGGGTAGTTTATTAAATTCTAATAAATCAAGGTAATTTTGAACTAATATTTTATATTGTATATATAAGGTAATTAAAATAAAATATATATTAAAAGGTGTATTTAAGGAGTAGAGAAATGATATATGAGAAATTAAAAATAAGAGATATTAGTAAAAGGTTAAAAAATAGTGATGCAGTTATAAGTGCATATATACCTGCAAATAGTAAAGAAATAAATTTAAATAAAAAAAGAGAAACAATTATAATTTGTCCAGGTGGTGGATATGAATTTACATCTGATAGGGAAGCAGAGCCAATAGCATTAAAGTTTGTGGCACAAGGATTTAATGCTATAGTGATAAGATATAGTATAGCACCAGTAAGGTATCCAGCATCATTATTGGAGTTAGCTGAAACAGTTAGATATGTGCGTGAAAAAGAAGAGGAGTGGAATGTTGATACTAAAAGGGTTATAGTTTGTGGTTTTTCTGCTGGTGGTCACTTGGCAGGAAGTTTAGGTGTATTATGGGATAATGAAATAATTAAAGAATCACTAGAATTAAAAAATAATGAAATTAAGCCAAATGCAATGATATTATGTTATCCTGTTATATCAAGTAGAGAATTTGCACATAGAGGATCATTTGATAATTTATTAGGGGAAAAGGAAGGTGAAATAAGAAGGGAAGAGCTTTCTTTAGAAAAGTTAGTATCTAATAAAACGCCAAAGACATTCTTATGGCATACTTTTGATGATGGAACAGTTCCAGTTCAAAATTCATTGTTATTTTCAAATGCTTTAGCTGCAAATAAGATTGAGTTTGAATTGCACATTTATCCAAATGGTGTACATGGGTTAGGATTATGTGAAGAAGTTACAGCAAGGAAAGATGCAAGTGAACATATAAATACTCATGTAGCTAGTTGGTTTAAATTAGCATGTGAATGGATTAAAACTATATAAGTGATAAAAAATTAAAGCAGTACTTTTTAGTATTGCTTTAATTTTTAATAGTATTAGTTCATAAAAATAACTTAATTAACATTAATTGATTAAATGAATATAATTAATTAAGGATAAATAGTAAATCCGGAATAGAGGTGAATAAAAATGAAAGTTATAGATGAATCAAATTTTATAAATGAAGTGAAAGATGGTTTAGTTTTAGTGGATTTTTATGCAGAATGGTGTGGACCATGTAAAATGCTTTCTCCATTATTAGAAGAAATTAATAATGAAGAGGGAAATATTAAAATTGTAAAAATTAATGTAGATAATTCTAAATTCTTAACAAGTTATTTTAATATTAAATCTATTCCAACATTAGTTTTATTAAAGGATGGACAATTTATACATCGTTTAACTGGATTTAAGCCAAAGAATATAATAAAAGATTTGATATCTAAAGGTAAAATATAAAATAAAGTAAAAATATCATCTGATTTAAAGGTCAGATGATATTTTTTGAAAATAAATCAAACAAAATTTAAGTAACATAAATAATATTAGTTGCATTTATTATTTAGTAGGGGATTGGGGAAAGGAGGGGGTTAATAAAATGGAGATAACTGATTTTCTAACTACTGACTTTTTAGCTTCATTTACAGGAACATTAATAGCAGTAGAATTAATAGTATTTATAACTAAGGATTTTCCACTTATTAAAAAGATACCAACTAAAATATACACATTAATATTAGCAATAGCTCATTTATCAATAGAAAGAGTTGCAACAGGATGTGTGTGGAATAATGTTGAATGTTATTATAGATTATTCATTAATGCATTAGTAGTAGTTTTAATATTGTGTGGTGGATATGATACAGTAATGTTAAAGTTTAAAGGACTTAAGAATATTAATGAGAAAAAAGAAAGTAAATTTATTAATGAAGGAATAATAAGCAAAAGTATTTATAAAGAAGAAAATAATAGTGAAGATATAAAAGATAAGTAAATTATAAAATAATAAAAATAAATAAGGACATGCCTTTTAGAGTTATTCAACACTAAAAGGACTATACCCTATTTATTTTTATGAGGTTGTTTTTTTACCACTTTTTTATTAGTGTTTAAGTTTTTGTTTTTGCCTAAGATAGCCCCTATTCCTAATCCAACAAATAAAAGAATTAATGGAGATAGTGCAATCCAAAACATATTGTCTGTTAAAATAAATCCAATAAAGCCTAAGATAACTCCTAAAATTAAGCCAATTATAGTACCGTAGTATATATATTTTTCGGCTTTTTGTTCTGCTACAGAAAGTTTCTTTTTCTTTTTGTTACTCATTGTATATCACCTCAATTAAAGTTAATTTATAGTTTATATAGAAAAATTATACAATAAATAATTCCTTATTAATAGATGATTTTCGAATTAGTTTGTAAATTTAATTATAATTATTATAAATAGCTTTTGAAATTTGAGCTATTTTTTCATCTGGATAGGCTAGTCCATTTGTATAAATAACTAAAATATAAGGACTATCACTAAAAATTATTCCTACATCATGGATGTAAGATTCATTACTACCTATTTTATGAGCAACTATTTCTTGTGGAATATATTTATCAAGTCTATCATGAAATTCAGTTTTAGTTAAAACTTCTATTAGATGATTAAATTCAGGTAAATTTTTATTATCATAAATATACATTAAAATTTTATATTCAATATCAGCAGTTATAGTACTTTTAGAATATGGATAATTTATATTTAATAATGAATAAAGTTCTTTTTTTACTTCATCACGTCCACCTAAATATCTTGTAAGCATATTTGATGCTATATTATCAGAATATATAATTGATAAATCAAGTAATTCTTGAATTGTATATGTTCCAATTGAAGACTTAGAACAAAGTAAACCAGTACCATCTTCATAATCACAATGTTCGAAAGTTATAGTATCATTAAGATTTAATTTACCATTTAAATATAAATTATATATTAAGGCAGTTAATCCAAGTTTATAAGTGCTTGCAGGTTTAAATTCTTTATTTTCATTAATACTAACTTTTTCTTTTGTTGATATATTATAATAAACTAAGCTGAAATTTTCTAAATCACTTCCTAAAAAAATATGAATTCGATCTTCTAAAGAATAGTTCGTATTGTTAAGAAGTGAAATTTTTTCATTATAACTTAGCATGGAATATGAAGATATTTCTTCATCACTTAGTTTAATAAAGTCATTTTTAGCTTTAATAGCTTTGTTATGAGAATTTATAAAGTTTAAGTGTGATTTATATTTATTAAGAGTATCATTAAGACAAGAAGATGAACTCTTAAATTTTAATTTATTATCTTTATTTAATTTAAAATGTGAAGAAATTGGAAAAGATATATTGTTTAAATAATCAATAGAATCTTCAAAGCCAGTATTAAAAGGAATAATCTTAAGTAAAAATAAGAAAAGGAATAAAAGTGTAAATTTAAAAAATAAATTAGTATTTTTTCTGTTGAAAAACATAATTTTATATCTCCTATATTGATATGTTATAGTTATATTAAATTTTAAATATTAAAATAACTTATATAATAAATTTAATAATACTTTTACATTTGAAATTTAAATGAATTTAAGGGGAATTTAAAAATGTTATGCTAAAATTAAATATATAAAAAAGTTATGGAGGAAATATGAGTTATAAAATATTAGTTGTAGAAGATGATAATCAAATACAGGAATTAATAGTAGAATTTTTGTCCTCTCAGGGATATAAAGTTGATATGGCTAATGATGGAGTTGAAGGATATGAAAAATTTAAAAAGGATAAATATGATTTAGTAATTTTAGATGTAATGATGCCAAAATTAAATGGATATTCATTATGTAAGATGATAAAAAATTTAAATAAACAAGTATCAATTATATTTTTAACTGCATTAGATGATGAAGAAAGTGAAATAAAAGGGTTCGATTTAGATGCAGATGATTATATTAGCAAACCATTTTCTTTTAATATATTAGTAAAGAGGGTTGAAGCTGTTTTAAAAAGAAAAAATAAAGAAGAAAAAAATGAAGATATATTAGAATTTGAAGGATTAAAGTTAGATTTAGAAAAGTTTAAGTCTTATGTAGATGATGAGGAAATCGAGCTAACATTAAAGGAATTTAATATATTAAAGTTAATGCTTGCTAGTTATCCAAAGGTAGTTTCTAGAGAAAAATTAATAGAAAAGATATGGGGATATGAGTATTTTGGGGATACTAGGGTTATTGATGCTCATATGAAAAATATAAGAAAAAAAATTAAGAAGGATTATATAAAAACCATAAAAGGTGTAGGATATGTTCTTGAAAAATAAGTGGAAAAACTTAAGTATAAAGAAAAAGTTATTTTTATGGAGTAGCTTAACTATAATAATAGCTTTTAGTTTGTTATATATATCTATGTATCTTTTTATGCCAAAGGTTTATGAATTTTATAAGGTTAATAATATTAATGAAGAAATAAAAGAGTTGAAATATGAATTATTAAATAATGAAGAAATAGATATAGATGAAGTATTAGATAAATTTTCTTATGAAAATAATTTAGATATTTTACTTGTAAAAAAGGATGGAAATAATTTAATTAATGAAGTTATTTATTCTTCATTTAGAGAAGGTGCAAACTCACCTAATAAGATTCCTTTTTTAGGCAACCATGTTTCTTATGTAGAATTTAATAGATTTCAACAATATAATATAAACATTAACAAAAATGAAGATATTGATACAAATAAGTTTGTATATAATCTTATTAATAAAAATAAGAGTTTAAATATAGATAAAGCTGTTTATATAAAAAAATTAAATGATGTATATAATATGATAGTTCACTTTCCTGTTAAACCACAAGAAGAAGCAACTGATAGTATTGAATTATTTTTACCTTTTGCAATATTATCAATAATAATTATATCATTTGCTATTTCAAGTCTTTATTCAATATTAATAAGTGGACCTTTGATAAAATTAAATAAGGTAGCTAAAAGGATGGCAAATTTGGATTTTAATAATACTATAGAAATTAATGGGAAAGATGAAATAGGGGAGCTTTCTAATAGCTTAAATTTAATGAATAAAAATTTAAAAGAAGCATTTGAACAATTGGAAAAGATTAATTTTAAGCTTACTAAGGAAATTGAAATGGAAAGAAAGCTTGAAAAAGAAAGAAGAGAATTTGTTGCAACTATTTCACATGAATTAAAATCACCAATTACTATAATAAGTGGACAATTAGAAGGAATGATTTATAATATTGGAAAGTATAAGGATAGAGATAAGTATTTAAAAGAATCCTATGATGTAACACAAAAGATGAAAGAATTAGTTCAAGAAATATTACATTTAAGTGAAAGAGAAAATGGAGAATTTAAATATAATTTTACATATGTAAGATTAAGTAATGTGATGAACAGTGTAATTAATGAGTTAAGATATTTTATTGATGAAAAAAATTTAAAATTACAAATAAATATTGATGAAAATGTTATAGTATTTTCTGATAGTAAGCTTATAAAAAAGGTAATTACTAATATTGTAAAGAATGCAATAACTTATTCTCCAGAAAATGAATTTATTAAAATTAATTTATCAAAGGAAGAGTTAGTGATTGAAAATACTGGGATATCAATATCTGAGGAACAATTAAAATATATATTTAATGCATTTTATAGAGTTGATAAATCTAGAAATAGAAAAACTGGTGGAACGGGTTTAGGACTTTATATAGTAAAAACAATTTTAGATAAACATGAAAATATTGATTGCAATATAGAAAGTACCAAAAATTCAGTTATATTTAAAATGAAGTTTAAATATAACTAAATTAATTAAAAACCGAGCTATGTCAAATTTATTAAATAAAGTTATGATATAGTTCGGTTTTGTTTAAAAAATAATTTTACTTATTTTTATTAACAGCTTTATTGTTTGATTTCTTATTTACTTTACTATTTGATTTAGTTGTTTTTTTAGAATTTTCATTTGCAGAAATTAAATTACCACCATATAATTTCATTTCTTTAAATTTTATTTTAAATGCTTTCTGATAAGCTTTAATAGCTTCAAGATCACGTTTTGTACCAATACATATTGAAGAACCACTTAATGTTCCACGAGCAGTTCTTCCAGCTCTATGTAGGTATTCATCAGGATTTCCAGGAAAGTCCATATTAATTATGTGTGTAACTTCTGGAATATCAAGTCCACGAGCAGAAACATCAGATGAAACCAATATATTAAATTTACCAGATCTAAAAGCTTCAATTGAACGTTGTCTTTGTTCTTTAGAAGCATTTCCAAAGATAGCTGTAGATTTAACTTTATGATAATCTAACTTTTCATTTATGTTTTGAAGTTCAGTACTATTATTTACAAAAACAATAGCTCTTTCTGGAGATTCGGCAGCTAAAAATTTTCTAAGTGTTTCAAATCTATCTCTAAATTCACAAGTTATGTACATATGAGAAATATTAGGGTTAATAACGTAATTAGTTTCAGATTTAATTATTTCAACATCTTTTACTAAAGATTTAGCAATCTCTAAAGAAGTAGGATTTATACTTGCTGAAAAGAACATAAGTTGTCTATCTTTCATTGTAGATTTTATTATATCTTTTATTACTATAGATTTATTTTTAGCTAAAAGGCTATCTGCTTCATCCATAACAATAGTTTTAACAGTATGAGCAGTTATTTTTTTCTTTTTTATTAAGTCTAGAACTCTTCCGGATGAACCAACTATTATATGTGGTTTTCCTTCTTTAAGTCTTTTTATTTGTTTTTCAATATTAGCTTCACCCATTATTGTTAATGAAGTAATATCTATATTAGAGTTATTTGCAAGAAGTTTAATTTGTGCATCTATTTGCATAACTAACTCATGAGTTGGAGCTAATATTATAGCTTGCATTTCTTTTTTTTCTGTATTTATCTTTTGGAATATTGGACATAAATATGCTAATGTTTTACCACTTCCAGTATGAGATTCTGCTATTATATCTATATTTTCTAGAGCTTTAGGAATAGTTAATTCTTGCACTTCTGTAGGTGAAGTAATTCCTTGAAGCTTTAATCCTTCTACTATATTAGAGTTTAAATTAAGTTCATTAAATGATTTATTCATTTTATTCTCCTCAGTTATTAATTAATTATCTATTCTAGTATACACTAAAAATAATTTAAGTATAGAAATTTATTTAATTATTTATAAAAGTAAAATTATTTTTACAAATTGGAACATAATAATAAATGAAGTAGAAGAAAGTAAAAAAGGTGAAAAAGATGAATAAATTGTAACAGGATTGTTTAAATTTTATTAAATAATATTTTTATAAAGTATATAGAGAATATAAAGTATACGTATAATACTAATTATTTAGGCAGCTTAGGATAAAGAAAATATTAATTATATTAGAAAACTAAAACTTGAATTTTAGTACCGATGTGATAATATATAAATTAAGTTGTTAAAGCAATACAATATCGAAGGAGGAAAAATGATGAAAAATGCATTTAGGATTTTCAAAAATGATATTAAAAATATCTTTAAAAATTATGCAGCACTTATAGTTGTTATAGCATTATGTATACTACCATCCCTATATGCCTGGTTTAATATAAAAGCATCATGGGATCCATATGCTGAATCTGGTATTAGTAATATAAAAATTGGGGTTGTAAATAAAGATTTAGGAGCAACCTTAAATAATAAGGAAATTAACTTAGGTGATAGGGTTGTAAAAGAATTAAAGGGAAATACTCAGATGGGATGGCAATTTGTAAGTGAAGAAGAATCCATTAAAAATGTAAAAGAAGGTAAATATTATGCTATGATTACAATCCCTGAAAACTTTTCAAAAAGTCTTACATCTGTACTTACCAAAGATGTTCAAAAGGGAGAAATAATATATACAGTAAATGAAAAAATAAATGCAATTGCGCCTAAAATTACTGTTAAGGGAGCAAATGCAATTCAAGAAAAAGTAAGTAAGGCAGTTGTGGAAACTGCAAGTGATGCAATATTGGGTATAGGAAAGGAATTAGGAACTGAATTAGAAAATCAACTTCCTAGATTAAATAATATTTATAATCAACTGTTAGAAGTTAAAAGTCAATTTGGAAATATAAATGATGTTGTGAATTTAGCAGGTGATGGAGCTTATAAATTAAAAACATTAATTTCAGATATACAAAAGAATATTCCATTAATAAATAAAACGTTAGAAAATTCACAAAACTTAGGTTCAAATTTAGAAAGTTTTTTAACTACTTCAAAAAATAATTTAAATAATATTGCACCTGTAATAAAAAATGATATAAAAATAATAAACGAAATTTCAAATGAAGTTTCAAAAAATGTAAATGCATTAATTAGTGCAATTAATTCAGGATCAGAATATGCACCACAAATAGTTGATAGTATTTTGGGAAAATTAAGCTCTCTTAATACAAGTACTGAGTCATTAATAAATATATTAAAAACTATGAATAAATTTAATCCTGGAAAGTTTGATGATATTTTAGAAACATTAGCAAATGTACAAGGAGCAATAAATAAAGCAATTAATGTATTAAATACAGTAAAAGATAGTTTAGCAAATGGAGGAACCCCAGATTTAAGTTTATTAAACAATGTTATAGCATTTACTAACGACGTAAGTAACATTACAAATAATTTATATAATAACTTTGATGAAAATATAACTAATAAAATTAATAGCATTTTTGATGATGCATATAATGTTGCAGGTAATGTAGTAACAGTATTAAAAGAAGCACAAAATAAATTACCTCAAGTTACTGATATAATGAACACTGTTTATGAAGGTGCAGATAAAGGTATTGAGGGTATTGATTTTGTAAAATCAAAACTTCCAGAAGCTGAAAATATGCTTAATGAATTAGTAAGCAAAATAGGAAGTATTAATGATAGTGAAGATATTAATAGGATTATAGATTTTTTAAAGACTGATGTAAGTGTTAGAAGTGATTTCTTAGCAAATCCAGTTAATATTATAGAAAATACATTATTCCCTATGGGTAACTATGGAACAGGAATGACACCTTTTTATACAGTATTATCATTATGGGTTGGATTATTATTACTATCATCTATGCTAAGTGTTGAAGCTAAAGGAGAATATTCTGCATCAGCACAATATTTTGGTAAAATGATGTTATTTATGAGCATAGCAATAATTCAAGCTATAATAGTAGCTTTAGGAGATTTATACTTATTAAAAATATATTGTGTAAATCCAGGATTATTTGTATTAGGAAGCATATTTACTAGTGTTATATTTACAATAATTTTATATTCATTATGTTCAGTATTTGGAAATGTAGGTAAAGTATTAGGAATTGTTTTACTAGTTATACAAATAGGTGGTTCAGGTGGAACATTCCCAATTCAATTAACACCAAAATTCTTCCAAGCAATAAATCCATTCTTACCTTTCACTTATGCAATTTCATTTGCAAGAGAAGCAATTGGTGGAGTTGTTCAAAGTGTTTTAATTAAGGATATTGTTGTGTTATTAATATATGGAGCTATATTTATATTAATTTCTTTATTCTTAAAGAAGCCAATTAATAAGTTATTACATGGATTTACTGAAAGTATGGAAAAGAGCGGAATTGGTGAATAATTAATATTTATTAAAAACTTCAGATATATTTAAAATATGTCTGAAGTTTTTTGCATTATGATAATAAGAAAATAATAAAAATATTTTAATACTTTTGAGTTAAAATATATAATGAGGAAATATTAATAAATAGTAGCAATAAAACAAGTAGTAGTATGATTAAAATTTACTAAGTCTGAATTGACTTACATAATTAATGTGTATATAATTTTTTTTAAATAGTGAGGTGAAAGTTATGAGTATAAGAAATAATAAAAAAGTTATTTTTGGTGCAATATCAGGAATTGTAGCATCTGTAACAGCAGGAGTGCTAGTAAAAAACAGCATTGATAAAAAGTTAAAATCTGAAGATAATGACTTAAAAGAAAAAAAGCAAAAAAAAGAAAAGAAAAGTAAAAATTTATATTACACAGTTCATTTAAATGATATTTATAACTCATATGATGATAAAACTGTATCAGAAGATGATATGATAGAAGCTATTAAAAAAGAAACAACATTATAAAAATAAGTAAAGAATTAATATATTTATTAAGTAGTAAATTTATCTTCAAATAAAATAAAAGTACTTAATAAATATTTTTATATTTATATACAAGATAAAAATGGAATATTTTAATTTATATATCCATATAATGTAATTAAGTTTATAGTGGTTTTTATTATATAAAAATAATAGCTTTATAACATTAGAAAATTATGCTATAATTACCACGTTATATTTTTATTATTGGAGGATTCGACATGAAACACATAAAAACAATTAACAAAACAAACATAAAAAATAGTCTTTGTAAGCCAGGATGCAAGGAATGTGCAAACTCATGCCAATCAGCATGTAAGACTTCTTGCACAGTTGCTAACTTAGAATGTGAAAACTAATTAAGGACAAGCAGTAACTAAAATTAGTTACTGCTTTACTCGTATGAAAATAATGAGTAATAATTTGTTAAAGAAATTTTAAAAAATATTATGTGGAAGTTGATTTACTAAATTGATATTAGGATTATATAAAATATTGTTTCAAAATAAATTGAATTTTAAATATTAATTGTATTAGGAGGAAATAACATGGCTTTAATACACAAATTTAAGCAAGGAGATAATTTCTTTGTTTTAGATGTTAATACAGGGGCTGTACATATTGTAGATGAATTAGTTTATGATTTAGTAGACGATAATGAATTAAGAAGCAAAGAAGAGCTTATAAAAGAATTTGGAGCTAAATATGGTGAAGAAACTATATCAGAAGCTTATGAAGAATTACAAGAACTTGTAGATCAAGAAATATTATATTCAAAAGATCAATATGAAGATATAGCACATTCATCAATGGATGATAGAGATTATATAAAGGCAGTATGTTTAAATATAATTCATGGATGTAATTTAAGATGTAAATATTGTTTTGCAGATGAAGGGGAATACAATGGACATAAGGGAGTAATGTCTGTTGAAACAGCTAAAAAAGCAATAGATTATGTTGTTAAGAGAAGTGGTCCAAGAAGAAATATTGAAATTGATTTATTTGGTGGAGAACCAACAATGATCATGGACACAATTAAAGAAATAATAGCTTATGCAAGAGAAAATGAAAAAGCTTGGAAAAAGAATATTAGATTTACTATGACTACTAATGCAACTCTTTTAAATGAAGATATGATGGACTTCATGGATAAAGAAATGGGTAATATAATACTTTCATTAGATGGTAGAAAAGAAGTAAATGATAATGTAAGAATTAAAGTTGATGGAAGTGGTTCTTATGATGATATACTTCCAAATATTAAGAGAATGATAGAAAAAAGAGATAAATCTAAGCATTACTATGTAAGAGGAACATTTACTGGAGCTAATACTGATTTTTATGAAGATGTTAAGGCTATGGTTAATGAAGGATTTAGAGAAATTTCTATTGAACCAGTAGTTCTTGAAAAAGGACACTTCTTAGAACTTAAAGAAGAACATTTACCAGAAATATTTGAAAACTATGATAAATTATATAATGAAATGGTAAGAAGAAAGAAAGAAGGGGATGAATTCAACTTCTATCACTTCAACATTGATTTAAATGGTGGACCATGCGTTTATAAGAGAATTTCAGGATGTGGAGCAGGATTTGAATATGTTGCTATAACTCCACAAGGTGAAGTATATCCTTGTCATCAATTCGTAGGTAAGGAAGAATTTAAACTTGGAGATATTTATGACGATACTTATGATGCCGAATTAGGTAAGAAGTTCAAAAAGGCGCATATTTATAATAAGCCAAAATGTAGAGAGTGTTGGGCAAGATTCTATTGTTCAGGTGGATGTCAATCAAACAACTTTGCATTTAATGGAGATATGAATATTCCTTATGAAATAGGATGTAAAATGCAAAAGAAGAGAATTGAATGTGCAATAGCACTTAAAGCTGAATAAATTTTAAAATAACAAGGCTAAGAAGCAAGCTTAGTTCTTGTTATTTTTTTTATGATATAATGAGGAAAGAGGTGATATATATAATGAAAGATTATATTTTAGATAATGGATTAAAGTTAATTTATAAAAAAAGTAATAGTGAATTAAGTTCAATAGCTATATCATTAGATGCAGGGGCAACACGTGATGGTAAGGTGCTTGGAGTAGCTCATGTAACTGAACATATGGTATATAAGGGTACTGAAATAAGAAGTGAGCAACAAATAAATGAAGAATTAAGTAAGGTATTTGGATTCCAAAATGCAATGACCAATTATCCATATGTAGTTTTTTATGGAACATTACTAAATGAGGAGCTATATAAAGGTTTAGACTTATTTTCAGATATTCTTTTAGACCCTGTATTTACTGAAGAGGGATTTAAGGAAGAAATGGAAGTAATAAAACAAGAGCTTAAAGAATGGGATGAAGATTTAGAGCAATATACAGAAGATAAGTTGTATTATAACTCTATGGAAGGTAGAAGAGTTAAATATCCTATTATAGGAACTAAGGAATCATTAGAAAATATGACAATAGATGATGCAATAGATTTCTTTAATACATATTACTGCGCTAATAATGCAACTATTACAATTATTTCAAGTTTAGATTTTGAAGAAGTTAAGGAGATGGTAGAAGAAAGTTTTAGTTATTGGAGAAGTGAAAAGCTTCCAGAAGATAAGGAAGAACTTCAACTACCTAAGACAGGAATATTTATAGATAAGAAAGATGATATAAACAGTTCAAAAGTTCAAATTATTTTCCCTATAAATGACTTGAATCAATGGGAAATAAAAGCATTAAGAGTTTTTGACCAATACTTTGGAGACGGAGTAAATTCCGTTTTATTTGATACTTTAAGAACAAAGCATAGTTTAGTTTATGATGTATTAACAAGAGTATCTAATGAAGAATATATAAAGGTTTATGAAATAACTTATAGTACTGCACATGAAAATGTAGATAAATCAATAGAAATAATCAAGGAATTAATAAATGAAGTTTCATCTAATAATGAAAGTTTAAAAAATATTAATGAATTAATAAAAAGCTTTAAATTAAAGAGATTATTTGCAAATGAGCAAAGTGTAAGATTAGCTATGGGAATATCTACATATGATACTATGTTTGGAGATGGATATTTATATCTTGATGAATGTGAAAATTTAGATAAGATGCCTATAAGCTTTATTATTGATACTGCTGTTAAAGTTTTAAATAATATGACAGTGCAGGTAATAAGCAATTAGGAAAGAGGAAAAGATGAGTAAAAGAATACCATTACTTGAAGAAGTATTAAAATATCAAAAGGAAAAAAATCTTATTCTTTCAATGCCAGGCAACAAAAGTGGAATTGGATTTTTAAGGGATGATATAGGTAAAGAGTTTGTAAATAATATGGGATTTTTGGATATTACAGAAGTTGATCCATTAGATAATTTACATTGCCCAGAAGGGATAATAAAGGAAGCACAAGATTTATTAGCAAAAACTTATGGTTCAAAGAAAGCGTATTTTGTTGTTAATGGAAGTACTGCTGGAAACTTAGCTTCAATATTTGATGCATTTAATGAAGGTTATGAAGTTTTAGTTGAACGAAATTGTCATAAATCAATTTATAATGGATTAATTTTAAGAAAGTTAAAGGTAAGATATATTGAACCTGTAATACATGAAAATAAGGGATTATTTTTACCACCAACAGAAAAGGAAATATATAAAGCATTGGAAGGGTGTAATAATCCTAAAGGAATAATTTTAACTTATCCTAATTATTTTGGAATAGGTTATAAGGTATTTGATATTTTAAGAAAATTAAAAGAAAAAGGATTAACTATAATTATTGATGGGGCACATGGAGCACATTATGGAATAAGTGGAAAATTACCAAAATCAATAGTTAAATATGCTGATTATATAGTTTTAAGTGCCCATAAAACATTACCAAGTTTAACTCAAGGTTCATATCTTTTAGTTAATAATGATAATAATATTGATTTTTATTTAAAATCATTTATGACAACATCACCTTCATATTTAATAATGTCATCATTAGATTATTCAAGATATTATTTAGACATTTATGGGGAAGAGGATTATGATAGATTAATTGATTTAGCCAATAAGTGGAGTGTAAAGATAAATAAATTAAATAAGGTAAGTGTTTTAAAGGAAGAAGATTTACCAATGGGATATAACTTAGATTTAAGCAGATATATATTTACATTACCTAAGGGATATAGTGGACATAAGTTATTAGATTATTTAAGAAGTATGAAAATACAATGTGAAATGAGTTTTGATGGTGGTGTGGTATTGATTTTATCTCCATTTAATAATGAAGAGGATTTTGAGAAAATATATAATTCAATAAATAAACTAAATTTAAGTTCATTAAGAGATAATCAATATCAAAATTATTATAATATAATTCCTAAAAAGGTGTTAGAGCCATATGAAGTATTTGATAAAAGTTTTGAATATGTTGATATTGATGAAAGTATAGGGAAAATTTCAAAAGAAGCATTAATTCCATATCCACCAGGAATTCCATTAATATGTGGGGGAGAAATAATCTCAATTGAAGTAATTGAGATTATAAAAGGATATATTAAAAATAATAAAAGTGTAATAGGATTATATAATAACTTAATTAAAGTTATAAAAGATAATTAAAAAGAACTATCAATGGATAATTATTATATTAAATCTTAATTTTTATAATAAAAAATCAATATACATCAAAAAAAGTTCAAATTACATACAAAAATACACTATAATAATTTATTTTATAATAAAATTATGTATAATATAGTGTATATGTTTTTTTGATATTATAAGTTATTGTTGCTTAATATGAAAATATCTATAAGGAAGGTTAGGTGATTATTATTAATAAATTAAAGGTTTTAAGTTTATTAATATTATCTGGGATACTAATTACTCCAACTCAACTTACAAGAGCAGAGGAGATTTATAATGTATCTGAAGCAGATTTAATTAAGCTTTTGGAAAAGTATAAAAATGAAGAAGTTGTAATGGAAAATGGATTAGTATTAACAATTGGTGAGGCTATAAATTTACCAGTTACAGAAGGCTGGACAGTTTATAATAAAAATGTTGCAGAAATAGTTGATGGAGAACTTATTGCTAAGTCGATTGGTAGTACATTTGTATCTCAGCAAACTGATGATGTTGTATATATATTAGAAGTTTGTATAACAGAAGAGGGTATATCAACTGCTAGTTATGCGAGAAGTAATATTAAAGAGGTAAACAGAGATTATTATAAAGTGTTTATTGATCCAGGACATGGTGGATATGATAATGGAGCGGTTAAAAATGGTGTTTATGAAGATGAAATAAATCTTCAAATATCTAAAAAAATAGAAGCTAAGTTAAAGGCTAGAGGTGTGCAAGTTAAGATGAGTAGATATAATGATACATATTTATCATTAACAGAAAGAACTAGAATGGCTAATAACGAAGGTTCAGATGTTTTTGTTTCTATTCATCAAAATTCAGCTGAAAGTCCTAGTGCAAATGGGATTGAAACATTTTATTATTCTCCAAGAACAGATAGTAAAGAATTGGCAAATGATATACAAAATGATATAATAAATGCTACAGATGCTTATAATAGAGGAATTAAAACTGCAAATTTTGCAGTAATAAAAACAGCACAAATGTCTTCAAGTCTTGTAGAATGTGGATTTATTTCTAATCCAACAGAAGCTCAAAATTTAAGTTCAAGTAGTTACCAAGATAAGGTTGCAGAAGGTATTGTAAATGGAATAATGGATTATTTAAGTCAAAATATTATATTAAATAACAATTCAGGAAATCAAAATCCAGATAATTCGCTAAGTAAAACTACAGAAAAAGGAACAATAAAAGTAAGTGATTCATTAAATGTAAGAAGTGGAGCAGGTACAAGCTATTCAGTAGTAGGTTCACTGAAAAATGGAACAAGTGTTGAAATAGTAGAAACAAGTGGAAACTGGTATAAGATAAAGTATGGTAATGGCTATGGATATGTAAGCAAGGATTATATAACATTACAAAATAGAAGTATAGCAGAAAATACAATTACAAAAGAAGGTACTGTAGTTACTGTTGCATTAAAAGTAAGGGAAAGTAATAATTTTGATTCAAATGTAATTGGAACAATAGCTATGGGACAAAAGGTATCAGTTATAGAGGATGATAATGAATGGGGTAAAATAAGTTATAAAGGAATAGATGGATATATTTTAAATGAATATATAGATTTTAATATAGCATAATAAATAATATATTAGAGTTATGTAAGCGAAGTTTATGTATATAATAAATTTATAACATAAATAAAAATTTACATAACTCTTTTAATTTAGCACTAGAAATAATTTTAAATATGTGTTAAATTGAAAAAATCAATAAAATATAACATTAAAAAAGGAGTAGAGAATATGGAACTATTTGTTACAGACTTAGATGGTACATTAATAAATAAGGATAGACAAGTAACGAAAAAATCAGAAGAAATTATAAATGAACTTATTAAATCAGGAATGAATTTTACAGTTGCTACAGCAAGAACACCTGCAACTGCTGTGGAAATACTACAAAACTTGGATTTGAAGCTACCAGTCGCATTAATGAATGGTGTATTAATTTATGATACTAAGGAATTAAGATATATTGATATAAAGGATATAAATATTGAATCTACATATAAGATATTAGATATTTTTGAAAAGTATAATAAAAATCCATTAGTATATGGAATTGTAGATAATCATTTATGGGTATATCATAAAGAATTTGAACATGCTTATGAATATAATTTTTATAAGGAAAGAGCAGACAAAGAGTTAAAAACTTTTGTTAAAATATCAAATTATAAAGAATCGGTGCTTAAATCAAGTATTATTAATTTTGTTGCTTTTGATGAATATGAAAAAATAAAAAGCATTGCAGAAGAAATTGAAAAAATTGAAGGAATAAATGTTAATTATTATAAAGATGTATATGAGGATTGTTACTTTTTAGAAGCATATAGCAGTGAAGCATCTAAAGCAAATGGTATTAAATATTTATCAAAATATATAAATTATAAAAATGTAATATGCTTTGGGGATAATTTAAATGATATTCCAATGTTTGAATTAGCAAATGAAGCATATGCAACTGCAAATGCAACAGAAGAAGTTAAGAAAATTGCCACTGGAGTTATAGGAAGTTGTGAAGAAGAAGGTGTTGCAGAATTTCTTAAAGAAAGATTTCAAAATTAAAGTTAATAAAAGTTTAAAAAGAAAAAAATGATTACGAAAATATCAAAAAAATTATAATTTAATTTATAAATTCATAAAAATAATGAAAATATGTAAAAGATATATGCTGGCAAAAGTTTTCTAAAAATTAAATTAAGTTAACTTGTACAAAAAATAATAATGATTTTTTTATATGAATTAAGAAATATCAATACTTAGAACACTGTTATATAAAATGATAAGCAATTTCCTACTTTAATTAACAATTTGTTAATTAAAGTAGGAGAAAAATTAATAAATTTTTATAAAAATGTTGAAAAAAATATTAAAAGGATATAATATAAATACAAGATTAATTTGATGAAATAAATAGTGAACGGGGGAGATAAAAATGGATAACAAAAGAGACCAGTGGGGCTCGAAATTAGGTTTCATTTTAGCAGCAATAGGATCGGCTGTTGGCTTAGGAAATATATGGAGATTTCCTTATTTAGTATATGAGAATGGAGGAGGTGCATTTTTAGTACCATACTTCTTTGCAATTTTTACAGCAGGAATTCCATTATTAATTTTAGAATATGGAATGGGACATAAATTTAGAGGGTCAACACCATTAGCATTAGCAAGAGCTAATAAAAAATGGGAATGGCTTGGATGGTGGCCAAGCATTACAGCTTTCTTTATTCTTGGATATTATTCAATGATATTAAGCTGGGCAATGAAATATTTTACATTAAGCTTTAACAAAGGTTGGGGAAATGATACAAATGCTTATTTCTACAATGATTTCTTAAGATTAACAGATTCACCATTCCAATTTGGATCAGTAATATGGCCAGTATTAATTGGTATTTTATTAGTTTGGGGAATAAGTTGGTTTATATGTTATAGAGGTGTTAAAGGTGGTATAGAAAAATTAAATAAAATATTACTACCTACATTAGTTGCAATAATGGTAATAATAGCTATTAGAGGTGTTACATTAGAAGGTGCTACATTAGGATTAAACAAATTATTCACTCCTGATTGGAGCAAGGTAATGGAACCAAAAGTTTGGATTGCAGCTTATGGACAAGTATTTTATTCTTTAAGTTTAGCAATGGGTATAATGATGACTTATTCAAGTTACTTACCTAAGAAAACAGATATTAATAACAGTGCATTTATGACTGGATTTGCAAACTGTGGATTTGAGTTCTTATGTGCAATTGCAGTATTTGCAATTTTAGGAGTTATGGCAACAAGCCAAGGTGTTGGAATTGAAGAAGTAGTATCAAGTGGTATTGGACTAGCGTTCATTGTATTCCCTAAAGTATTTACAGTTATGGGAACTTGGGGAACAATATTAGGATGTTTATTCTTTGCTTGTTTAGTATTTGCAGGATTAACTTCATGTGTATCTTTAGTTGAAGCTGTATCATCAGCAATAATAGATAAAACTGGATGGGAACGTAAAAAAGTAGTTTCATATATTTCAATAATAGGAGCTTTATTAAGTGCAACATTTGCAACAGGTGCAGGATTATATATATTAGATATAATGGATAACTTTATAAATTGTTATGGAATAGTAGTTGTTGGATTATTAGAAGTAATTGTAATTGGATGGATTGTTAAACCAGCTACTATAAGAAATCACACAAATAAAACTTCATATTTTAAAATAGGAAAATGGTGGGATTTTGTAGTTAAATTTATAACACCAACTATGTTATTAATAATGTTAATTAGTAATTTCGTAGCTGAATTAAAAGCACCATATGGTGATTATAATCTTCCAGAATTATTTGCATATGGATGGTCAGTTGTTGGATTAGGTATTATAGGAGCATTATTATTCTCAAAAGCACCATGGAAGAATAAAGAGATTGAAAACTTTAATGATGAAGAGGAGGTAGCTTAATTATGACAGCAACAGCAATAACGTATTTTGCAATAGGTGCGACAGTACTATGGGGTGGATTAATTACTACTTTAATAATCTCAACAAAAAACGAAAAATAATTGTTTATTAATTCCAATTTAATAATATACATTTAGCAAAAAGTGGAGTCATAAAATTATGATTCCACTTTTTTTATTTTAGTTTTAGTAAATGTTCACTATAAGACAGTTTTCGTCATAGTGTATACTATGAATTTAATGAGAAGGTGAATTTTTATGTGTGGAATAGTTGGTATGGTAGACTTTCATAAAAATATAAAAAAGGAAGAAAAGACACTTACTAAAATGATTAAAACATTAGAGAGACGAGGTCCTGATAGTGAGGGAGAATATTATTCTGATAATGTTTTGCTAGGTCATAGAAGATTGATAGTTGTAGATCCAGCGGGTGGAAGACAACCTATGATTAAAGTAGTGGGTGGAAAGAAATACATTATTGTTTATAATGGAGAACTTTATAATACAGAAGATTTAAGAAAAGAACTATTAGAGGAAAACTACACATTTGAAGCATATTGCGATACTGAAGTGTTATTAACGGCATATATTGCTTGGGGAATAAATGTTGTTAATAAATTAAATGGAATATTTGCATTTGCTATTTATGATGAAGATAAAAAACAAGTCTTTTTAGCAAGAGATCCTATGGGAGTTAAACCATTATTTTATTCTAAAAAGGGTAGCAAACTAATTTTTGGTTCAGAAATTAAGACAATACTTGCACATCCAGAGGTAAGAGCAGAAATTGATAGAGATGGATTAACAGAACTTTTCGCATTAGGGCCAGCAGTAGCTCCAGGAAGTGCTGTATATAAAGGGATAAATGAAATAGCTCCAGCAAACTGTATGTTACTAACAAAGGATAGTATGAAGATATGGGAGTATTGGAAAGTTGAAGCTAAGGAGTTAAATGAAACAACTGATGAATCAGTAAGTCATGTTAGAGAATTATTAATTGATGCTATTAAAAGGCAATTAGTAGGGGATGTTCCAGTATGTACATTTTTATCTGGAGGATTAGATTCATCAGCAATATCAGCAATAGCAGCAGCTGACTTTAAAGAAAAAGGAAAAAGGTTAACAACTTATTCAATAGATTATGAAGGTAATGATAAGTATTTTAAATCATCATTATTCCAACCCACTTCAGATCAATATTTTGCAGAAAAAATGGCTAAATTTATAGATAGTGATCATAGAACTGTTTTATTAAAACAAGAAGATTTAGCTTATTCATTAAGAGAAGCTACTTTAAGTAGAGATTTACCAGGTATGGCAGATGTAGATTCTTCATTATTACTATTTTGCAAGGAAATTAGAAAAGATTTTGTTGTTGGACTATCAGGAGAGTGTGCAGATGAATTATTTGCAGGCTATCCATGGTTTACTCATGAAGAAATGATAAATTCTAATACTTTTCCATGGTCAAGATCTGTTGGTGAAAGAAAGACAATTTTAAATGATAATTTGAAAAATATAAAGATTGAAGAGCTTACTAATGAAGAATATTTGAAAACCTTAAAAGAAGTACCTCATTTAGATAATGAAGATAAAAAAACTTATAGAATGAGAGAATTATTTTATTTAAATTTAAAGTGGTTCATGGTTAATTTGTTAAATAGAAAAGATAGGTCAAGTATGTATAATAGTTTGGAAGTTAGAGTGCCTTTTGCAGATTATAGAATTGTTGATTATGCTTTTAATTTGCCTGTAGATGTAAAACTTTTAGAAGGAAGAGAAAAAGGATTATTGAGGAAAGCTTTGGTGGGTATACTTCCAGAGGAGATAGTATATAGAAAAAAGAGTCCATATCCTAAGACTCACAATCCTATATATACTAATATTGTTTGTAGTATGATGAATGAAATATTAGATGATAAAACTTCACCTATACTTCAAATAATAAATAAAGATAAGATTAAGGAAATAGTAGATACAAAAGGAGTAGCATATAAGAGTCCTTGGTTTGGACAACTTATGACTGGGCCACAAATGATAGCATATTTAATTCAAGTTGATACTTGGTTAAGAGAATATAATGTTAATATATTAATTTAATAAAATAAAAGATTAAATCTTCTTTACCAAATTATATCTTGTGATTTAAAGGGGCTTTTTTAAAGCTTCTTTTATTTTTAAAAGAATTTTAAAAAAATATTATATGGAAAATTTAAGAAGTGTATTATAATTAATAATATAATATTTTTTGGTTTTAATACATAAAATTGGGGATAGAAAGAAAAAGGGGGGATTATATTTAATGAAAAAGGTAAAAATAGCCTTGTTAGGATTAGGGAATGTAGGAAGAGGAGTATTTATAATTCTACAAAAAAATAAAGAAGAAATAATGAAAAGATCAGGTTATGAAATTGAAATAGCAAAAGTATTAGTTAGAGATATTAATAAAAGTAGAGGAGTAGATATTTCAGACGATAAATTAACTACAAATTTTGAAGATATATTAAATGATGATTCTATTAAAATTGTAGTAGAAGTAATGGGGGGAGTAGAGCCAGCTAAAGAATATATGCTAAAGGCAATGGAAGCTAAAAAACATATAGTAACAGCTAATAAAATGCTTTTAGCAACGGCTGGGGACGAAGTATTTGAAAAGGCAGAAGAAATGGGAGTTATGTTTCAATATGAGGCAAGTGTTGCAGGTGGAATTCCAATTATAAATGGAATTAATGAAAATCTTACTGCTAATAAAATTAATGAGTTATATGGTATAGTTAATGGTACAACTAATTATATTTTAAGCAAAATGGAATTAGAAAATTTAGAATTTAATGATGTTTTAGAAGAAGCCAAGGAAAAAGGATATGCAGAAGCAGATCCAACTTCAGATATTGAAGGATTTGATGCTCAATATAAACTTGCAATATTAGCATCTTTAGCATTTGGAACAAAAGTAAGTATTAATGATGTATATAGAGAAGGAATAACAAAAATAAAGCCAATAGATATGAAGTATGCTAGTGATTTTGGAATGGCTATAAAATTATTAGCAATAGCTAAAGATGATAATGAAAGTTTAGAATTAAGAGTTCATCCTACAATGATTCCAGAAACACATCCATTAGCTAATGTATATGATTCATTTAATGCAATTTTTATTAATGGTAATGCAGTAGGGGATTTAATGTTTTATGGAAGAGGAGCAGGAGATTTACCTACAGGAAGTGCAGTAGTAAGTGATATAATTGCAATCTTAAGAGGCAATATAGATCAAGATAATGAAGTTCCTATTATAAGAAATAATTTATGGGAAAAGAAAATTAAAAATATTAATGAAGTGGAAAGTAGATATTATATTAGAATTAGTGTTGATGATAAACCAGGGGTGCTAGGGCAAATAACAACTATATTTGGGGCAAATAGAGTTAGCTTAAAATCTGTTATTCAAAAGGGAAGAAAAAGAAATGAAAATGTAGAAGTTACATTAGTATTAATTACACATAAAACAAAGGAGTATTTAATAAAGGATTCAATAGATAAGCTATATGATTTAAGAACTGTAAAAGTTGTAGAAAACTTAATTAGAATTGAAGGTTTTAATTAAAATAAAATAACTCCTTATTTATAACAGTTAAAATAGAAAATTGTTAAAATAAGGAGTTGTTTTTTTATATAAATTACGTATAATATGATAAATTATTGTATTGCATACTTTTTATAAAGATCTAAAAATAATTGAATATGAATTTCTTCATCTAAAATTATTCTCTTTAATATATCATTAATATTTTCATCACTTATTTTTGATATGGTTTCCTTATATTGTTTTATTGCTTCTTTTTCAGAGTTAATATCAATTTCTAAGATATGTTTTAGCGATGATATGTCATAATCTAAAAGCTTACTAGACCAATAATTTTTCTTTTTATTATCAATCCAATATCCAGGTTCAGCTCCAAGCTGTATTAATATTTCACCAAGCAATTTTAAATGATACATTTCTACAATTGATATTCCATTTAATATTTTTGAAACTTCTGGGTTTTTATAAATATAAGATATTTCATGATAAGTATATTGAGTTATAGCACTAAATTCAGAAATAGAACTTGAAAAATTAAGTAAGATTAAATCAATGTATTTTGAGTTTTTATCTTTTACATTAACTTTAGGATATGGAAGATTTACTGAATACATTTTATAAGCCTCCTTATTAATAGGATAATTGTTATATAATATGAGGGTAAATGTAAATTTGTTAATAATTCAACATATTAATTATATTGATTCATAAAAAAATAAGCATGAATTATAAAAAATAATTATGCTTATTTTTATACGAGCTATGTATATTAAAAATTATCGTATTAATTTTGAAATTACTTTATTTAATCTTGGTGAATTAAAAACTGAGAAGTTGTTGTCAATATAATTTTGATAATTTTCTTCATCTATAATTCCTTCATATACAAGAGTTTTATTTTTTATTTCTAGTAAATCCATAGGTTTAATTATTTCAGGAGGCTTGTCCGTTTTATATATTCCACTATTTATAAGTAGTTCAGCTATAAATTGTGAGCAAAAATAATAATATTCTCTTTTAACAGGAATATTAAAGTATGCAGTTACAGTACCTAAAACACTGTATTTATAATTATCCTTATTTTCAAAGAAAGTATTTATTGAACTGTTTAAATATTCATATTGTTCTTTTGTTACATTAACTTTATAAATTAAGCATTTGCTTTTAGGATATAAAGTAAAAACACCATCATAAAGATTTTCTTCAACTAAACCTGCAGGTAAAACCTTTGAGGGTATTTTACGTCCAAATGAAAACATCTTAGTAAATGAAGGATCTAATGAAATAGAAACATGAGAGTATTCTTTTTGAGTAAAAAGTGCTATTACATTTGAAAATGTTGTACCAGTTCTAGACAGTACTATATATATGTGTTTATTGTTCAAAATACCACCCATCCTTATGGTAAACAATGAATAATTATTTAGAATCAAATTCATCATTTACTTAATTTTTAAAAATCTTAGTTTATATTGTACACTATAATCAAATAACTGTTAATAATTATTTTACAAAATTCATGTTATTTCTAAATAGATTGCTTTATTAATTAAATTTGGTATGTTATTATTTAGTTTAAATAAGTAATATAAAATTTGAAGGGATGATAATTAAATGGAATTTACATTTAAATATTATGAAAAAGAATACATATTAAATAATGATAATTTAGAGTATTTTGAAAATGATGAAGTTAACCCATTGGATGATATTAATGAAGAAAAAGTAATTGAGATATTAAACAATGCTGAAAACGTGGAGTTTTCAAAAGCTTATTTTGATTTACCATGTTCAAAATGTAAAGCTGGAGTAGAAGAAAAAAAGAAATTTTTTGATTTTTTAGAGCTTAATTTTTATATATATGCAAAGGATGGAAAATTTGTTATTAGTACTTTAGATAAAAAATATGAAGGATTAAGTTATAATAAGTTACAAAAGAGTGGTAAAGTTAATCAAAGTTATATTGTAATAATTGATGTTTGTAAGAACTGTGGAAATTATTCTATAGAAATAGAAGAGTTTGAAATATAATTTTAATTATAAACATAATTTATTATTCATAATTATAAATAATGTATTATATGCAACCTTTTGTGAAAAAATAATTTCGAAGGGAGTGCATTTTTATGAATGATAATATAAAAGATAAAAAATGTCAAAAGGGAGAAAGAAGACAAAAGCTTCATCAAAATCAAAATAATATGGGCAATGACAAAAATCATAGTGAATATAAAAGTTTTGAAGGAGAAAATCTTTAACTAGCTTTGATAATAATACATTGTATATGAAAACTTAGCTTGATAGCTGAGTTTTTTTTTGATATTATTTGATATTATGAAAACATGAAAAAAGGGAGAGTTAGTTAAAATGAATAAAATTTTAAAATGTGGAGTTGCATTAATAGGAGCAAGTGCAGCTGTAATTGCTCTTATAGGATGCTCATCAATAAATAATTCTAAAAATAATGTTACAGGTGATTCTTGGAATAAGAAAGTTGAAGCACCAGCAGAATTACCAATAGCAACAATAAAGATTAAAGATTATGGTGTAATTACAGCAAAATTATATCCTGATAAAGCACCAAATACCGTAAATAATTTTATATCTTTAGCAAATTCAAGATTTTATGATGGATTAACTTTTCATAGAGTAATTAAAGGGTTTATGATTCAAGGTGGATGTCCAAATGGCAATGGTACAGGTGGACCAGGATATTCAATTAAAGGGGAGTTTTCTGAAAATGGATATAAGTTTAATGATTTAAAACATACAGAAGGTATATTATCTATGGCAAGAACTAATAATCCAGATTCAGCTGGAAGTCAATTCTTTATTATGGCAGATGAAGCTCCACATTTAAATGATAAATATGCAGCGTTTGGGCAAGTAATAGATGGTTTAAACATTGTAAAAGAAATAAATTCAGTGGAAACTAATTCTAATGATAAGCCATTAAATGATGTTGTTATTGAAGAAATAAGAGTAGATACAAAAGGAATAAATTATTCAGAGCCAGAAAAGATAAATGAATAATTATTAAAAATAACTTAAAAAGCACTATAGTAGTATTTATTTTACTATATGGTGCTTTTTTTTAGCAAAGAAGTATTTTGATGTATATCATATAATATATTAAGATATATATATTGTACTTCCAGATGGAACATTATAATAAATCCATTTGGAATCTTTAGTTGCAAGACGAACACAACCATCTGTTAATTGCAGTCCAAGTCTCGGGTCTCTTATACTTCCATCTAAGTTATAAGGAATAGAGTGAAATAAATAATTATCTTTTATTTGAGTGTAATATAAACAACGAAATCCTCTTGCTTCACCAAATGAATATCCTTTAGGACCAGCATAAAAGATTCCCTTTATAGTAGGAGAAGTAGGTTTTCCTATTGTACAAATATAAGAATTAATTAATATCCAATTATGTTGTTGTCCTTTAAATATATTTGTTTTAAAGTTAATAGTATCAACCCATATAAGATATTTTGTTTTACTAGAAAGTGAGCTATTGTTTATAAACTCAGTAATGTTAGTTTCATATGATTGTGTACTTCTTAAAGAATAAGATAGAATACTTGATTCATATTTAAATAGACGATAAATATTTTTTAGTTTATTTAATAGGATCATAAAAATAATACTCCTAAAAATATTTATAATATATTTTACGAATGTATTAAATAAATGTTAAATATAACTGAATTTATATATAATATAGTGAAGATAAATTATTCAAAACATTTTAGAAAACGTTTAATGATTTTATTATAGTATGTAATTTTAATACGGGGGTGTATTTATAGTGAAGGTAATAAAAAAAGATGGGCGAATTCAAAGTTTTGATATTATTAAGGTTAGAAGTAGTATATTAAGTGCATCTATTGATAGTAACACTATTATAAATGAATCAGATTTAAAAAATATAAGCGCTAGGGTATTGAAGGAATTAAAGGGATTAAGAGGAGAAGATGGTCTTTCATCAACATATGAAATTTTTGCAATTATTATAGAATGTCTTAATAAAGATGGATTTGAGGATATAGCAAATTCTTATTTAGGATATAAGAGTAAAAGAATGAGAAGAAAATGTAAATAATTATAGATAGAAAAGGGCTGTGGTTTATAAAGTAAAATTTTTATAAATTACAGCCTTTTTGATAAAATGATTGTATTATGTTTTAAAAGTTAGTGAAATTATAAAATATGTACAAAAACTTTTTTTATGATATAATAAAACGGAATTTTGTATTAAGGAATGGTGAAGGAATTTATGTATAAGTTAATAGCAATAGATATGGATGGAACGCTTCTTAAAAATGATAAAACTGTTTCAGATAGAACTAAGAAAACATTAAAGGAAGCAAGAGAAAAAGGTGTTAATGTTGTAATTGCTACTGGGAGACCAATTGATGGTGTTAGTAGATATTTAGAAGAACTAGACATGCTTGGTGAAAATGACTACGTTTTAAGTTATAATGGTGGATTAGTTTTAAAAACAAAATCTAGAGAAATTATTTCTAAAATAGCATTAACTGGTGCAGACTTACATTATTTACATAAATTAAGTGAAGAGTTAGGTGTTAATATTCATGCTTTTTCAGAAGTATATGGGTTAATAACTCCTAAAAATAGTAAATATACAGAAGTTGAAGCTAATATAAATAATATAAAGATAGGAATTAATGATTATTCTAAAATAGAAGATGATCATAGCATAATAAAGGTAATGATGATTGATGAGCCAGAAGTTTTACAAAAGGCTGTAGATAATTTACCAAAAGAAGTATATGAAAAGTATACAGTTGTAAGAAGTACACCATATTTCTTAGAATTTTTAAATAAGGAAGTAAATAAGGGAACAGGAGTTAAACTTTTAGCTGATCATTTAGGAGTTAAGCAAGAAGAAGTAATGACTTTTGGAGATGCTGAAAATGACCTTGATATGATTGTTTATGCTGGAATGGGTGTAGCAATGGCTAATGGTTTTGAAGAAGTTAAAGAAGCTGCAAATTATATTACAGATTCAAATGAAGAAGATGGTGTTGCAAAAGCAATAGAAAAATTTGTTTTAAGTTAATTATAAAAGACTTGTCTTTGAATAAAATGTCTTGATTAAGAGTACATTTTAAAGCGGACAAGTCTTTTATGTTATATTTTTATTCACAAATAGGAATAAATTTAAAGTTTGTTACATCAAATAATCCTTTATCAGTTATTTTTATTTCAGGAATAACAGGTAATGATAAAAATGATAATATTAAAAAAGGATTAAAGTCAATTTTAGATGAAATTGCTTTTAGTGAAGAATGTAAATTATTTAAATCAGAAATTACTTCTTTTGATGAACGAGAGGTAATAATTCCACCTATTTTTAGAGAGATAGAAGCTAAGGTTTTACCTTCCTTAACAACAATTATGCCACCATTTATTTTTTTTAATTCATTTGCAGCATAAATCATATCAAAGTCATTAGTGCCATAAACAATAAGATTATGAGAATCATGGGCTATTGTAGTTGCTATGGCACCAGAATTAATAGAAATACCTTTTAGTACACCTAAGCCAATGTTACCAGTATTTTTATGGCGTTCTATTACTGCAACTTTTATAAGGTTATCCTTGGTAGTACAGCTTATAAACTCATTAGTATTAAGATTTAAATCACTTATATTATATTTTAGATGAATAGTTTCAAGTTTATTTGGAATTATTTCAATAGCATTTAAAATTGATTTATTTTTAGTACTTATTTTAAAACTATCTTTATTAAGATTAGGTAAGTTTATTTTTTTAGATAAATCGTTTTGTAAATTTAAATTATTAGTTTTAAGTAAAAGTTTATTATTTTGCATAACTAACTTACCATTTTTATAAACTGAATTGATTAATATTTTAATATTGATAATAAATGTTCTAAAAATGTAAAAAATATGATTTAATAGGTATATAAGGAGGAGAAGGCTATGCCAATAAAAATTCCAAGAGATTTACCTGCATTTAAGGTTTTATCTGATGAAAATATATTTGTAATGAATAATGAAAGAGCAGGAAAACAAGATATAAGGCCATTAAAAATAGCAATATTAAACTTAATGCCTAAAAAAATTCAAACTGAAAATCAATTACTTAGATATTTATCTAATACACCACTTCAAGTTGAAATTACGTTATTACAAACGGAAAGTTATAAATCAACTCATACATCATTTAAACATATGGATAAGTTTTATAGTTTTTTTAATGATGTAAGGGATGAAAAGTTTGATGCGTTAGTAATAACAGGGGCGCCAGTTGAACAGTTAGAATTTGAAGAGGTAATGTATTGGGAAGAATTAAAGGAAATAATGGAATGGAGTAAAAGTAATGTATTTTCAACATTACATATTTGTTGGGGAGCACAGGCAGGGTTAAGTTACCATTATGGAATTCCAAAATATCAATTAAAAGAAAAAATGTTTGGAGTTTTTCAACATTATATTAATGATAAAAATGCTGAATTAACGAGAGGATTGGATGATAAATTTTATGCACCGCATTCTAGACATACTGAAGTAAAGAGAAAAGATATTGAAAAAGTACCAGAACTAGAAATTTTATCGGAATCTGATGAAGCAGGAATATTTATAGTTGCCAATAAAAATAGAAGACAAATATTTATTACAGGTCATTTAGAATATGAAAGGAATACATTAAGTGATGAGTATTTTAGGGATGTTAATAAGGGGTTAGAAATTAATAAGCCTAAAAATTATTTTCCAAAAGATAATCCTAATCTTATGCCAATTGTTACGTGGAGGGGTACTGCAAATATAGTTTTTAGTAATTGGCTTAATTACTGTGTTTATCAAAATACACCATATGATTTAAACAATTTATAATATTTATAATTTATTAAAAAGGCATTGATATGCCTTTTTATTTCTTATAAAAAAATTTTTTTATAAATCAAGCAATAATCACATTTGAGGAAAGTCTCGTATAAAAAAGCATAGAATGAGATAAATTTCAAGTACTGTTTTATAAAAATTTATGTAGTATAATGAAAAATATTGTTAACTTAATTAGAAAAAAAAGTAAATAAGTTTATCTAAAAAAATATATAAGTTATAGATATAAAGAGAAAAGTGAAGTGCTTATAAGTAAAAATACTTAAAATTCAAAAATACACTAACTACTATATATTGTATTAAAAAAGAAATGATAGTACAATATGTTGTGTATTTAAGATGGCGGTATAAAAATAAGCACTATTTTTATGTGATTTTATACGTTACATAATTTGAATATACTTAATTTAAGGAGTGGTATTATTGAAAGTTATTAAAAGAGATGGAAGTACAGTAGAATTTAATAAAAGCAAAATAAGAGACGCTATTACTAAATCAATGAAAAATGGTAGTGGAATATTATTACCTGACATTGCAAGATTAATAGCAAATGACGCAGAAAAGTATTTTGCAAAGGAAGAGGATGTTGCAACAATCTATAAAATAGAGAAATATGTATATGATAGATTAGTTCATTATGGTCAAGCTGAAACTGCAAGAGCTTATGAGGGTTATAGAGCTGTACAAGAATTTAAAAGAAACACTAATACTACAGATGATAGTATATTAGAGCTATTAAGTAAAAAAAATGAAGATGTAATGAAGGAAAATTCAAATAAGAATCCAGTAGTTTCTGCTACTCAAAGAGATTTAATTGCAGGAGAAGTATCTAAGGATATTGCAAGAAGAAAACTTATTCCTGCTCATATAGTGCAAGCTCATGATGAAGGAGCAATCCATTGGCATGACATGGATTATACAATATCACCTATGTTTAATTGTTGTTTAATTAATTTAGAAGATATGTTTACTAATGGAACAGTAATTAATGAAAAATTAGTTGAAGAACCAAAGAGTTTTGGTACAGCATGTACAGTAGCAACACAAATAATTGCTCAAGTTTCATCAAATCAATATGGTGGACAAAGTATAACAATTAAACATTTATCTAAATATTTAAAAGTGACTGAAGAAAAAGCATTTAATCATTATATGGAAATGTTTAATGATGAATCTCTTGCTACTAAATTAGCTAAAGATATTAAGATGAAAGAGCTTAAAGATGGGGTTCAAACTATAAGATATCAATTATCTACATTACAAACTACAAATGGTCAAGCTCCATTTAGTACAATTTACCTAGAGATAGAAGACGGTAATCCATATGAAGAAGAAATGGCAATGATTTGTGAGGAAATGATAAGACAAAGACTTGAAGGAATGAAAAATTATAAAGGGCAAGAAATTGGAGAAGCATTCCCTAAGTTAGTTTATTTACTTGATGAGCATAATTGTCTTGAAGGTGGTAAATATGATTATATAACTAAGCTTGCAGCTAAATGTACAGCTAAGAGATTAGTGCCAGATTATCAAAGTGCTAAGATAATGAGAGAAAATTATGAAGGGAATACTTTCCCACCAATGGGGTGCAGATCACACTTAAGTCCTTGGAAGGATGAAAAAGGACATTATAAATTTTATGGTAGATTTAATCAAGGAGTTGTATCTTTAAATTTACCACAAATAGCTATAATGGCTGATAAAGATATGGAAATGTTTTGGGAAATGCTAGATAGAAGATTAGAACTTTGTAAAGATGCATTAATGACAAGACATAAAATGTTATTAGGAGTAACATCTGATTCAAGTCCAATACATTGGCAACATGGAGCTATAGCAAGGCTTAAAAAAGGTGAAAAAATTGATAAGCTATTAAAAGATGGATATTCAACTATTTCTCTTGGATATGTTGGTATAGCAGAAATGGTTCAAGCAATGTTTGGAGTAACTCACACTTCTAAAGAAGGAGAAAAATTTGCATTAGAAGTAATGAATTATATGAAAGAAAAATGTGATAAATGGAAAGCAGAAACTGGTTTAGGTTTTGGCCTTTATGGAACACCAGCAGAAAGCTTAATATATAGATTCTGTAGAATCGATAAAGCAAGATTTGGAGAAATACAAAATGTAACTGATAAATTATATTATACAAATTCATATCATGTTCATGTTTGTGAAGAAATTGATGCATTTAGTAAGCTAAAATTTGAATCTCAATTCCATAGTATTAGTAATGGTGGTTGTATTTCTTATATTGAAGTACCTGATATGAATAAAAATGTTGAAGCTGTTGAAGATATAATTAACTTTATATATCATAATATTCAATATGCTGAAATTAATACAAAATCTGATGTTTGTTATAAATGTGGATTTAATGGTGAAATGGAATTAGATAGAGAAAGCTTAACTTGGCATTGTCCATCATGTGGAAATGATGATGAAAGTGAATTACAAGTTATGAGAAGAACTTGTGGATATATAGGAAGTTCATACTGGAACAAAGGAAGAACAGCTGAAATTGGGGATAGAGTTCTTCACTTATAAAAAAATGAGAGGATTACCTCTCATTTTTTTATAATAATAAATATAATATTACTATATTCCCTCCCTATAAAAATTTAATTTTCTTCAATTTGATATTTAGTTTCAACTAAATATCTTTTTTTACTTTTATGTAATATAATCCTCTCTTACCTTCAAATACACTATCAAAACAAATTCTCTCTCCTTTTCTATCCCATCTTGGATGTAAATCACATCTAGTATCATTATCATATTTAAAAGGAGCAAAAACTTTACATATAACTTCTATCTCTCCAGTTTCTTTTAAAATTTTTATTTCTGCCATTCTTTTTCTGTTTGGATATGTATCTGTAACTATATTTTCTCCATTTGAACTATAACTAGGATGTCCATCATTTACTAACTCTTTCCATAACCTTTTATAATTTTGTGTTTTATCTTTCAATAAATAATACCCTTGTCCTCCAGAAAATTTATTCATAAATCCTAAAATTTCTTCATTATTTTTCCAAAAGCAATGTGATACCATATCTTCATCACTTAAAAGATACATATCTTTGCCACTAATATCAGCAGTTATCAATCTTGTATATTTTCTTTTTCCATTAAACCATCTATATAAAACCATAAATCTTTTTCCATTAGGACTTAACATTAAATGATTTACTTTATGAATAGCTTTATTATCTAGCATTTCTTCTCTAGGATTAAACTCCACAAAATCTTTATATTTAAATATCTCTTCTATTTTTCCAGTTTCTAAATCTATTTTCCAAATGCAAGTTTTATCTGGTAAAGGAATTCCTTTAGTTTCTTCAATTTTATTTGAATATCCATAACCTGGTCTTAATGAATGTAACCTAGTAAAATCTAAAGTTAATGCAAATTTTCCATCAGAACTTATTGTATATACAGGAGCTTTTATAATTTTTTCTTCTTTAGTTCTTATATTTAAAATAACAGAACAAAATTCTCCATCTCGAAAATCATTATATATAATTTTTTCATTGAAATCAGGTCCTAGCCATTGTAACATACACCCTTGTTGTACATTCCAAGCACATGTTTTAGCTAATTTTTTTACCCTCTCATTATCATTTTCTTTTTTTTCTGTATCTATTAATATTATTTCTGCTTCTTCATTTGGAGCTACATCTCTCCAAGTATTTTTTACTTTCAAACATAAAATATATCTATTTGAAATATCCCAAGGAGATTTATCATAATAACCAAAAAAATATTCATATTCATCATTTGGGGAAACTCTCATAATTTCTCCTTCTGATTTTATTTTTTTAGAAAGTCCATACATAACTATTTGATATAGACGTTTTATTATTTTTTTTATTACTGGAAATTTATTTAATTGATAATTCATTGTTTGCTCTATATTCATAGTTATCTCCTTAAAAATAATTTATAAATTAATTGTTGTCCTTTTATGGGTATTAAATACATTCCTATTTGTGCTAACATAACTACAATATAATCATTAAAACTTGAATATCCCATTTTCCAAAATTTTTTAATTGTATCTATGTATGATTTAGTATTTTCCCAACTTTTTCTTCTTTTTGCTAAATCATTATTCGCACGAAAATATAAAAGAGATTCTCCTATATTTTCTGCCCTACATCCTGAAAATAACATTCTTCCAAATAAATCCACATCCTGATTTCTCCTTAAATTATCATATCCTTTATTTTCAAGCACTTTACTTTTTCTATACATTACAACAGGATGATTAAAAGCTGCCCTTCTCTTTGCAAATTTATAAATATCTAGATAATCTGTTGGAACTCTTCTTGTTGATTCTATTTTATCTATTGATATATAAAACTCATCAACCCATGCTCCTACTATTGATAGTTCCGGTTTCTTATTAAATCTCTCAATTTGTCTTTCACAACGATTTAATTTAGATATATCATCCGTATCCATTCTTGCTATCAATTCATTTCTACAATGTTCCAATCCATAATTCAATGCATATCCTAATCCTTTATTTTCCTTGTATCCTACAATATTAAATAATTTAGGATATTTTTTTGTATAATTATCTAAAATCTCTTGTAATTCATTAGTTATTGGTCCATCTTTTACTATAACTATTTCATCTGGCATTAAAGTTTGTTCAACCATACTTTGAATAGCCAAATTTAAATATTCTGGCTTTTCCTTTATATATAAAGACATTAATACACTATATTTTCCCATTTTATCCTCTTATAACAATTTTTTAGCTTCTTTTTGTTTATTATTATATTCTTCATATGTAACTTCATTTTTTTGTAATAACCAATCTCCAAAATCCATATCAGACACGGTTCCTTCCCTAACTACATCTGATCTTTTTAAAACTTTTCCAATTGTTTGTAATATTATTTTTATATCATTTATAAAAGAAATATCTTTTATATAAATCAAATCATATTCAAACTTTTGTTCCCAAGTAATATTATTTCTTCCATTCACTTGTGCTAATCCAGTAAGACCAGGTCTTACTGAATGCCTTTCTCTTTGAACTGGATTCATAAAAACCATATCTCTAACTAATTGTGGTCTTGGTCCTACTATACTTAAATCTCCATTTAATATATTTATCAATGAAGGTAATTCATCAAGTGAGGTACTTCTTAAAAATTTTCCATAAGAATTTAACCTTACATTATCTGGTAACAAATTTCCATCTTTATCTTTTTCATTTGACATGGTTCTAAACTTTATCAATTTAAATATTTTTTCATTACCAGTTTTTTTATCTATTTTCCCTGGTCTTGATTGACTAAAAAAAGGATTTCCCTTCATAGCAATTAAACCAATTAAAGATAAAATCACAAGTAATGGAGAAAAAATTATTATTGCTATCAATGATAAAATAAAATCCATCACTCTCTTTAAATAATTTTCATATATTTTCATTTTTACACCTTACTCAAAACAACTTCTAATTATCTCTATTACCTTATCTTGCTCTTCCACTGTCATCTTATTATCACTTGGTAAGCATAGACCTCTTTTGAATATATCCATTCCTACATCTAGGGGTTTTCCATCTTTTCCTAATGTTCCTCCAACTATATAGGCATTAGTTTTACATCTTCCATTTCCCTCTCTAGTTACAAATCCATGCATTCTATAGATTGGTTGCATATGCATAGGTTTCCATATAGGACGTCCCTCTGCATTATATTTTGCTAGAGTTTCTAATATCTCTGTTGGACAAGACTTTCCTTCCTCAGGAATATATGCTACTTCACTTTCTCCACGTACCTGTTTACACATAGCTTCCTCATCTATTATCATGCAGCTTAGCCAATAGTTAGGTACAGAGTTCTCCTCATCAAAAGGATTCATCTTTACAGGCAAATCTTTAAATCCTTCCTTATATCTTTCATATATAGCTTTCTTTTGAGCTATATGCTCTTCAAGATATGGAAACTGTCCTCTTACTACTCCAGCTATAACATTACTCATTCTATAGTTATATCCTTGCTCTTCATGTTGATACCAAGGAGCATTTTCTCTTGCTTGAGTAGACCATTTTCTCACTTTTTCTGCTGCTTCCTTATCATTAGTAAGTAACATTCCACCAGATGAACCTGTTATTATCTTATTTCCATTAAAGCTTATACAGTTAAAATCTCCAAAGTTCCCTGTCTCTTTTCCTTTATATGTAGCTCCTAAAGATTCTGCTGCATCTTCTATAATTAGAGCTCCATATTTATCACACACTCTTTTTATCTCATCTATTTTTCCTGGCACTCCATATAGATGAGCTACTACTACCACTTTTACATCTGGATATAGTTCAAAAGCTTTTTCTAATGCTGCTGGATCCATATTCCATGTATCATACTCTGTATCTATAAATACAGGTATTCCCACTTCATAAGTAAC
>ERZ773186.480-NODE-480-length-38434-cov-33.944136_pt1 | contig 38434 bp, 33 predicted proteins | sample MGYA00581000_ERZ773186 | MGnify/ENA primary metagenome ERZ773186 (study PRJEB29015, sample SAMEA2737752) | human gut metagenome | biome: human gut; feature: human-associated habitat; material: faeces | place: China | collected 2012 ...
TGTATTTCGAGAATCTTTGACATCCCGAATTATATTTACATACTTAGGGCGATAGGCAACTTGGCAAATCAGAATTTGAACGCAAAAAATAGCAGCTATTCTAAAAGAGGCTTTGTCAACACTTTTAGAATAGCTGCCGTAAATAAATCTATTATTTTTCCAGCTCTTTAACCTTTTTCTCCAAGGCCTTTAGCTTCTTGTTCATATCGGTTATCTTCTGCAAATGAGCTTCCATCCGCAGCCATTCCTGATGTGGACGGGCTGGGAAGCCTGCGTAAAATACTCCCTCTGGAGTATTGCCAATAATACCGCTGCGGGCAGCAAATACAGAGTTCCCTCCAATGGTAATATGACCTACTGTACCAGTCTGACCGCCAAAGGTTACATTTGGACCAGAGGTGGTGGAACCTGAAATGCCTGTCTGAGCTACAATGAGATTGCCCGCACCAATATGACAGTTATGGCCAATGTGTACCAGATTGTCAATCTTGGTACCCTTGCCAATAATAGTGGAACCAATGGTAGCCCGGTCAATACCTGCATGAGCACCAATTTCCACATCATCCTCCAGCACCACATTACCTACCTGTGGCACCTTGGTATGTACTCCGTCCTTGGTGGTAAAGCCAAAGCCATCTGCACCAATAACCGCAGAGCTATGTACGATTACCCGCTGACCGACCTTGCAATGCTCCCGAATGGTAGCACTGGAATAAATAGTGGCATCCTTGCCGATTCTGGTGTACTGGCCAATATAGGTGTGAGGGTAAAGGGTTACACCATCTTCAATTACTGCATGGTCATCTACAAAGGCCATAGGCATAATAGTAACATTCTCACCAATGGTAACATCCTGGCCAATATGGGCTTCTGGGCTAACGCCCTTTTCATGGATAATAGGAGGGGTGTACAGAGCCAGCATAATAGCAAAAGCTGCTCTGGTATCCTCTACGAAAACAGCCGGCAAAGGAAAGTCCTGCTGAGCCTCCTTAATGGCTGCTGGCAGCAGAATAGCTGTTGCCTGACAGGTTTTGGCCTCCTCCACATGATTTTCATCAGCAAAGGTAATATCTCCGGCTCTGGCACCAGTAATATTGTTAATGCCTGTAATCTCTACACTGCCATCTCCCTGAAGCTGGCCATTAATACGGGAGGCAATCTCCTCTAAGGTCATAATCATAGCAAATACCCCTCTAATCTCTTATTTTCTCTACCCAGACTTCTACAAATTACTGCAGCTTCTGAATAACCTCATCAGTAATATCTGTACCACCGCTGACAACTACGCCGTCCTTGCCGTTGCTGTTCACAACAGTGTCCAGCTTCTTGGCCTTAACCACATCATCCAGGGCAGCATCCACCTTGGACTTTATCTGAGTGCTATACTGCTGCTGTACACCGGCAGCCTTCATCTGAAGCTGCTGCTGCAGCTTCTGCATCTCTTCCTCAGAGGTGCCCTTGGCTTGAGCCTCCTGCAGCTGCTTATCCCCATCCTGCTGTACCTCCTGCAGCTTATTCTGCATTTCCTCAATAGAGGATTTTATCTGAGGTGCCTCATTCTGGATTCTGGACTGATCGATATAGCCTATATTCACCTTGCCACAGCCTGTAGCCAAGGCAGCTACACATAATGCTGACATAATAACTGCGACAATTCTCTTTTTGGTTTTCATATAAAAAGCCTCTTTCCTGCTTTAACTTTTACTTATTTGCTCCTATGGGCTGAAAAGGCTGCTGCTTCATTTCCTGCAGCATTTCCTCTGTCAGATCCAAGGTATTTATGCCAATAACCGGACTAAGTGTAGGTTCCCATTTGCCTGCTCCCAGATTCTCATAGTCAATCCCCCGCAGATTGTCTGCTGGACTAGCCAGAATCAAGGTAAGCTTGTGCATAATAGCCAGCTTGGCAGCCCTGCCTGCAATATCATTGCGGATTTTGTCCTGTATCTGTCGAAGCTGAATTTTTCGCCCCTCCAACAGAGCTCGCTTCTTGGCGGTATTAATTTTGCTTTCTACCGGGGATACAGCCTGCTCCATAGCCTGGGCATTGCGGTTTTGCACCTCCAGCTCCTTATCCAGCTCTGCCTGCTGAAGCTCCTGCTTGGTCTGAGCCTCCAGCCGCTGCAGCTCTGCCATAGGGCCTGCTGCCTCCTGAGCCATCAACTGGCGGAAGCGTTCCTCCTGCTCCTTAGTCAGCTGAGCCACCACCTGTCCCCGCTGTTGCTGCAAGCTCTCAATACGAACTTGCATTTCCTGCACCTGCTCCGGAGTAAGCCCCAATACATCGGCACTATCTATCTTAATACGCAGATTCAACATCTCGTTAAGATATTTTTGCTCTGCCTCCTGGTGCTCTGCCTCAAACTTAGGCCGCAGCTCCTGACGCTTTTTCTCTGCCATAGCATTAAGCTGATGCACCAATTGATCATGCCTGGCCAAGCTGTCCAACCGGGACTTCTGACCGGCAGCCTCCTGAAATAACTCCTTCTCTGGTGTAGGTGCTGTCTGAGGCAGCTTAATATCCTCCAGAGCCAGGGCATTTTCCAGATGGTCAATATCCCGCTGAATCTCCTGCAGCCTGCCATAATCTGGATGAGCCTTTATCAGCTGCTGCATATCCAGCACCCCAATAACCGGCTCCGCCACCACTGTTTCTGGCTTGACTGCACCCCACATCAGGTAGGCCCATAACGCACCGAGGGAAACTAGCACCACAGCAGCACCAGCCAGCACTTGTCTCTTATGCTTCCCTAACAGGGTGGAGGCCTGCTCACTGTTTTCCTGCTCTGCCGCCATGAAATCCCTCCTTTGCCATTCACTTCTAGCCAATATCAGCAAAGTACCGAGCGCCTGTGGAGCTCGGTACTGCATATGCTTCTATCCTTTTATAATTACTTGGACAGCTTCTTAATAACGTCCTGAGTAATATCAGTACCACCGTATACAACAGTGTCCTTGTTCAGAACTACAGACAAGCCCTTAGCCTCTGCAATAGCCTTTACTGCATCCTCAACCTGCTTCTGAACTGGCTCCATCAGATCAGTATTCTGCTGCTGAAGTCTCTCCATAGTCTGCTGATAATATGCCTGCTTCTCCTCATCGCTCATGTTAGCAGACTTCTCATTGAACTCCTGCTGAGCCTGCTGTACAGCCTTCTGCATTTCGGCCTCGGCATCGGTATAAATCTTCAGAGTGGTAAACTGACGATAATCAACAACGCCTACATTGGAGGAAGATGCTGCGGAAGCTACACCAGTACCAGACTGAGTCAAGGCCAATGCCACAACACTACCTACGAATACCAGTGCAATCAAAACACTGACGATTTTTACCTGAGCTTTTTTCAACTGAATCATTTTCTTTTCTCCTTTTTCCTATACATAATATCTACAAATGCCCGCCCTTAATCATGTCACAGCATGACAATATTTACATATATAAAGGCAAGTCCATTATAGCAAACTCTTATTTTTACTTCAACATAATGAATTAAAAATAACCAATAAATCTTAGCCAGCCATTATGTCTGTCCATAGCATATTCCACCGTCAGGAAATCATGGAGTCTATATCTAAGACCATATTCATTTTCCTGATCCCGGCTGCGATAGGCATACCTTAGCTGCCATTTGCCTCCCAGAGGCTGAGACAGCTCGAAACCTACATTGTTATGGCGCAGATCATATACCCCCGCCAAGCCTGTCCCTCCCGGCAAATGATAGCCATAGCCTAGATTCCAATCACAACGGACAGCCTGGGGATAAAAATCCAATCTGGTAAAAATTTCGTCCCGTGAGGACAACATCCTGCCCAGATGCAATCTGGCCATAATACTGGTATCCTCCTGATTGCCCCACTCATTACCCATATCTGCCCAGCCCTCCAGCCGGACTCTGTAGGTATCAGAATCTGAACGACTCATTACCGTCAGCTGTTGCCCAGGAGTAATAGCTGCCTTGGTATGCACATCCCAGCTGTGACTAAGGGAATCCTCATTTAGCACATTGGCTAAATAGTTTTCCAACTCCCCTTGATGCCTTTCCACAAAGGACACCGGCAAGCCTATCAGCTCATTTACCCGGCTTTGCATAGCCTGGCGCCGCAACAGCAAGCCTGCATTGAGCAAAGTATCCGAATGCATGCTTAAATCTACGGTACGCACCACTGGTAACAAAGGATATAGTACCAGATTTATCTGAGTATTTTCTGAAACTACCACATCAAAATCTGCCTTAAACTCTGGGGCGTGCTGCTGCAAAAAAGCATTTATCTGCTGTTTCAGCAAGCCCTGAGTCCAGTCTGCGGCAGCAATGGGCAGTCCCTGTAAACTTTGCTTAAATATTTCATCTATCCCAGCCACATCCTGATACAGCATATCCGACAGCACAGGACTCATGCCCTCCACCTGCACGCGAACCTTCACCTGACAGATTTTATCCTGCCAAGGAATTAAATCCACCTGCACCTTGGTGGTGTCACCGGGATAAATATGCACCCCATTCACAGTGTAGCCTATCAGTACCTTGTCAAAAACCTGCTGAATAATTTCGGCATAATGGGTTTCCTGAGCCTTTAGCTCCTCTACCTTCATGCCCTCCAGCAGTTGGACGCCAATGGCCTGAACGCTTTTCTCCATGCGCTGCTTCACTGGCAGGGGCAGTTGATGGCTATCTCCCACCACTGCCTCTACCTGGGCCACACGGGGTACAAATTCCTGAGCCTTGGCCCCTAAAGGCCACAGCAACAAACAGCACATAGCCAGCAATAGCGCCCCAAGCCCTTTGCCTGCCATTAGAAGGTGCCGCCTACATTGAAGTGAACTCTATTGCCCTGAGAACCATGACCAATATCCACGCGGATAAGTCCCAATGGAGAATCCAGCATAACGCCTACACCATAGCTGCCATGAAGCTTGGATGGAGTCCAGCCAGTATCCCAGGCAGAACCAAAGTCAGTAAAGAGAGCTGCCTTGAAATTCTTGGATAGTGGGAAACGATACTCAATATTACCCAGAACCATGCTATTGCCCCGGAACATATCATCACGATAACCTCTGATAGTATCCTGACCACCCAGCATAAACTTGGATACAGTTGGCAAATCTTCAGTGGAATGACCATAGCTGCCGTGGAATACCAGAATCTGATTCCGGCCTACCTTGCGGAAGGTGGAGCCATCAATGGTAAATTTGTGATAGGAGAAATCTCCCCCCAAGCCGGCATATTCGTAGCCCAAAGTGGACTTGTAGCCCTCAGTTGGATAAATATAATTATCTCTGGTATCAGTAATATGCTGCATCAGGATGGAACGAGTCAAACCAAAATTATCCTCTTTCCATGTAGTATTAGTGCTTCTATCTGTACCGCTCTTATGCTTCTGATATTTATCATCCTTGTTGCGGAAGGTAATGGAGTTGGAGGTATATTCACTCTGAGGTCTGGAGAAGCCCAGCTCAAAGCCTACGTTTTTACGCATGAACTCCTCAACGAAATCTCCGTTTTCATCATACTCATTGTACTCAAAGGTACGATTGTAAATCTTGAAGTTGCCGGCAGTTTCCTTGTTATCCAGCCAAGGACGACGATAGGAGAAAATATATCCCTTGGCACTGGTATCAGTACTGCTCTTGGTCAGGGTAACATTAATGGAATCACCAGTACCCCGGAAGTTTCTATCACCCAAGCTAATCATACCTACAAAGCCATCAGAGCTGCTATAACCGGCACCTATACCGAAGACACCAGTATTCTTCTCGGTAACATCAACCTCCAGAACGCAGGCATTTGGCTCTACACCAGCAATAGGCTTTACATCTACAGACTCAAAGAAGTCCAGATTGGTCAAGCGCTGATAGCTGCGGACTACATCGTTTTTGTTCAGAGGCTTGCCTACCTTTGGACGCAGCTCCCGCAGAATAACCTTTTCCTTGGTTTTTTTCAGGCCCTTGATTTTGAAGCCCTCCAAGATACCTTCATTTATTTTAATAACCAGCTTGCCGTCGTCGCCAACTTCCATATCACGGATTTTGGCCATAACATAGCCGTCCTTGATATACTGCTTCTGGAGTGCACGAACATCCTCCTTCAGGGCAAAACGATTCAAACGGTCCCCCTGCTTCAACTGCATCTTGGCCAGCAGTTTGTCGGTAGGCTCTATCTCGGTATTGCCATCCAGCTCTACGCTGGTAAGAACAGGTGTCTCAAAGAGATGATAGGTGATGATTACACCCTCTGGCACAGATTCAAAGGTAGGATACAAATCATAGAAATAACCAGTGCCATAGATATTGCTGGCATCCTCAGACAAAAGGCCAATAGAGCAAATATCACCTGGCTTGGAAACCTGAGCCAGCTTTATAGTCTCCATAATATCATCGCTAACACCCTCGTATTTTACATCCACGATAGTATTGCCCTCAATAGCCTTCATGGACTTGTCCAGCTCCTCATCGGCAGGACGGTTTTTGGCCCATACGCTATCCCGGCTTGGTGTGGCTGTCACATTGGCAGGTGTAGACTCTACAGAGCTTTCATCAGGCAGCTCCAAGGAGCCCTTTACTGCACCTTCGCTATTCATAGTAGCACTTTTGCCGGAATTCAGATCAACCCCTACTCCCATAGGAGCAGTAGTAGGATCTACAGCAGCCAAGGCAGACTGACTGCCTACACCCATAGACAGGGACAAAGCCACTGCACAGGCCAAATATTTGTAATCGTTTTTCTTCAAGGATATAACCTCCTATATACTCTTCTTTACTCCATCTATAAGTAAACAGCCGACCTACCCTGCTTTGTACCAGGCCGGTGGTAATTTTCCTACAGCTATTCTCTCAGGGTACTGCCGGCAGACTGCATCAGCTTTTGCATGGCTGGTGCCGGCACCTCTGAGGGCTGTACATTCTTCAAGGATGATGCTGCCTGCTGGCTCTCTACTTCAACAGGCCTGCTTTCAATAGTGTCAGATACCTCCTCTGAGTGTGCTTCCTCATTGGGCTGTGTCTGGACATAGGCAGGTGTATCAAATTTCCTCTCCTCACTGAAGTTTTGCTGGGATTCCCTTGCCTCCATCGCCTTGTCCCTCCCTGCACCGGAACTGGAAGCTTGCTCCACTAGGGAAGTGCTGGTTAATTGGTTTTGCTTTGGCAGGGATGAACTATCCTCTGACTGCTGGGCATAAATTATCCCCCCCAGAGCCAATGCACAAGCCAATGCTCCAGGAGCCAGCCTTTTGAACCAGCGCACACATAGCTTTTTATCATTTTTTTCCTGAGCTCTCTTAAGCTCAGCCTGAGCCAGCATCAGCTTCAAATCTCCCTGAATGGCATTTTCCTGCTCCAGAGAATCCTCGGCTCGACTTAGCCAGCCCTTAGCGGCTGTAATATGCTGACGAATCTCTCTGTCCTGCTTCATAGTCTGCTCTCCTCAAACATTAACTAATGAATATAATCCTCAGTTTTCATTCTCTCTGAACATACTATATCAGGGCAAATTCATCTATTTTGCAAAATTAACGCTTATTTTCTTATATTTTCACCGATAATCTGCCAATTATAACCCCTACATTATTCAAAGAAAATGCTTCTGCATTTTCTTTCAATGGGGTTTCGACGAGGGTTGAAATATTAGCTCCCCCCTGTCATTAGCACAACATCCCGCTACCTATAGAAGTGAGGGACATCGGACACCTCGTCATTTCCATTGATGGATAAATCTTGACAGCATACCTCTTACTCTCCGGACACCGCTTTTTTGCAACCGATAAATATGAGAGGTACTGACATGGAGCTGCTGAGCTACCTGTGCCGCTTCCTGACAGCCTATATAAATGCTGTCCAGAACCATATATTCCTTTTCCGGCAGCCTGTCCATAGCTTTTTTCACCCGCCATGAGGCCTCCTGCAGCTCTACCTGCTCCGGCACAGGCATCCCTGTATCTGTCAAAAGCTCCAAGCCAGATTCCTTGCCTGGCAAAGCAGCTTCCAGACAGGCAATATCCGCCCGGTCTTCCTTTTTCAGAAAATTATACATTCTGCCTCGAATGCGATGAACAGCAAATATACTAAAGGCAACACCTCTTGTATAATCATAGCACTCCACCGCTTCAATCAGGCCAACAGTGCCCTCCTGAATAACATCCATAATATTATCCAGCTTTAGAAAAGCCTCTGCTGTCTTAAAGACCAGGGGCTGATAGGATTCTATCAGCCTGCTGCGAGCCTGCTGGCTCCCCTGCTCTTTGTAAGCCTGCCACAGCTCCTGCTCCTCACTATAGGCCAGCAGCTTAACCTTATTTAGTTCTGATATATATCTATCCAGCTGCATAGACCTGCCTCCGCTGTTGTTAAACATTCTCTCAAGCCAATCTGCCTAGAAGGTGAATCTGGCTTCCACACCAGCATAATAATCATTGTCCTGATTCCGCTGATAGGTGAGATTTATCTTGTTGGACAACTCGTAATCAACACCATAGCTAAAATCACTGGTTGTCATACTTTGAGTGTATTTTATCAATGTTTTATCAGAAATATTCTTTCCCAATGTGATATTGTACACCTCATACGCATTCTTGTCACCATTTTTTTCGGTTTCCCTGCCATCTGTAACATCCCCCAAATTCTTGCTGCCGTCAATGGTATCTCTTTCAATGGTCAGCACATCCAGATTTAGTACATTCCGCATGGCTGCTTCCACCTCAGAAAGGATGGTCATTTGCAGACCAATATTCAGCATGGAGGTTAGCTTGCTGGCTTCACTTTTATCCTTGTTGAAATAATCACTGCGCAAAGTTAACAGCTGAATAATATCAGCCTCTGCCATCTTAGGATCTGACATCAGCTTGAAATGCATATTAGGCACTATGCCATCCAAGGAAAGATACACACTGGTTTTGTTGATTTTTGTACCAGCCTTTAGCACCACCTTTGGCATCAGGGTATTTACCTGGCCAAAATTGATAGAGCCTTCATATACCTTAAAATTGGTTTTAAGATAGCTGAGAGTACCTCTTTTTACATAAATAGAACCAGCGGTGCTAGGATGTATGGTATAACCACCAAAATATGCTCCACCTGCCAGACGCAAATCACCAAAGGTTGGACTAAGGAAGCGAACATTCTTCCCTAGCTCAACGCTATAATCCAGGGCTGCCAAAGGCATATCATCAGAGGATTCCGGCAACTCGTTTGGTGGAGAAATCAAGACATTTTCCAGGAACAAGCGGCCAGAAATTTTTGGTATAATCTGTTCCTCTATGCCTGGCACAACAAATTTCATACTATCCACATTCAAGGTGGCATTTAAAGGCCCCTTGAATACCGGGCTGTCAATATCCAGATTGTCACAGGCAACAGAAAGATTATATTTATCTGCCTTATTCCCTGCTAAATGGGCATAGCCTGTTATATCAAAACTGCCTGCTCCCATCTGACCGTGACACTCCTCCAGGGTTACATCATGACCAGTGAAAAGCAATCTCATATTCAAATCAGTTACGGGCTTGGCCACGTCCCTTATCTTGAAGGCACCCTGATATACATTCATACTGCCTGTAATATAAGGGCTGGCCAGAGTTCCCTGCAGCTTCATACGACCATCTGTAGGGCCTACCGCCCAATCTATGTATTTAGACAGCGTAGGCAATAGACTCAAATCTGCATTTGCCAGAGAAATATTTACATCAAACTGGTTGGCAGCATTGGGCATTTCCTCTGTGATAGCCGCCAAAGGCACCCGCCCCTGAGCTGTCAAGGAATAGCTTTGATCGGCATACATCTTGGTGGCAGTCAAATCCTTTATCTCCACAATATTGTTTGCCACCTGCAAATTTCCTTCTACCTTATCTATCAAGGTGCTTTCTACCTGCAGATTCTTGATGGACAGCGGTATCTCCGCCCTTGGGGCTGCATATGGGCCAGTAATATTAACAGCGGTATCCAGAGTACCCCCTACATGATTCTTAATCCCAGCAGCCTCAGTCAGGGCACCAATATCAATATTGTTGGCTACAGCCTTAATATTGATGTCCCCATCCATATCAATAACACCTTTAGCACTAAAGCGGCCCTCAGCCCCCTCCTGACCGCTGAAATCTTCAATATAAATCCTTCGCTTGTCCAGAGAGGCCTTCAATATTACATCATCCATAGCATAGCTGCCCAAGGCTCCCTTGGTAATAAAGGCACTAAGATTAACCTTTGGTTCATCCAGCGTGCCCCCAAACATACTATTGCCAGTAATAGTTCCTGTAATACCGTTATTCTTAAGACCGGCCATAGCTGCTAGATTGTGAATATCTCCCTTGTCCACATCCAGCCGTCCCTTGATACGCTTGTTATCAATATTTACATGGCCGGTAAATTTATACTGGCCCTCATTTTGCTGGAAAGAAAGATTGTCCATAAATATATGGCGATTTTCATAGCGGACAATTCCCCCTACATTGGTAATCTCCTGTCCATTGGCAGCCAAATCATCTGCCTCCAACTTTCCTTCAAATAGCGGGTTAGCCAAATCCCCGGTCAGCTTGCCGTTAAACCTAGCCTTGCCCTGCAGCGGAATCGGCAGATTCTTGTTGTACCGGCTAAGATTGATTTCGTGAACCTTGGCCGCCAAATCCAGCTTACCCTCCTTGTCTATGGTACCATTAAAGTCCACATCCAGCCAAGGGGTAAATACATGGAAGTCCTGCAGGATTAAATTTCTATCCTTGATGTAGTAGTCACCATCCATACCATTAACAAAAATGCCATTGTAACTGCCCTGATAAAAATGTACATAACCAACTACATTAGGATCCTTTAAAGTACCTGTAATGGTAATAACATTATCCACATTACCGGTAAGCTTCTGGTCTGGAGCCACTGCCTGCATAATATCCTCCATACGGGCACCTACGGTATCAATACGCATATTGATGCCTTTGTCCCCCAGGAAGCCAACCATACCCTTGGCATACCATTTGGTTTTTTCCCCATGCTCCATAACAAAATCGTCAATCTTTACCCCACGGAGACTGCCTGCCGCAGAACCGTGCAAACGATCAAAGGGCTGATGATATATCTGTCCATCATGAGCAGCGTATTGAGCACGAACTATAGGGTTATTTATATCCCCCTGCATAGTTCCCTTAATATCCAGAGAGCCGGCCACAGGCACATCTGGCAGAAAATTGCTTAGGAGAGACATATCCATTTCCGAGCCATAGAAGGCAATATCTATGGTTTTGTCTGGCACAATTGTGCCCTCCATACCAAAGGAACCACCTCCCGGCAGGCCACAGCTAAGATAATCTATAGAAATAGTCTCCCCCTCCCGGGCAAAGGAGCCCTTCAAAGAGTCCATAGTTATGCCCTGATAGGAAAGCTGGCTTCCCTTTAGGGTGCCATATACTTGCACCTGTTCTACATTATGTCCATTGCCTGCTACGGCAAAATCTCCATTTATAGTACCAGCCACAGTAGAAAAGTCAGTACTCAGCCCCTGAGCCGAGGCTATGGCCGCAGCCTGACTGGCAGAAATCCCTGCCATCTGTACATTACCAGTAAAATCATAGCTTCTAGCATCAAAGCTGCCCGTGGCACTAATGGTACCTCCTGCCGCCTGAGCCTGAGCCTGCTGAATCACTACCATGCTATCGGCATAGGAAACCTGGGCCGTAAGATTGCTAAAGCCTATCCCCTGTACAGCACCCTGAGTCACCTGTAAATGGGCGTCTACTCTAGGATTGTCAGCAGCTCCGGTAATATGGGCTGCAAATTTCACAGCCCCAGTATAAGGAATATCTTCCATAATTACGGCTGGCTCAAAGCCCTCCGACTCTGCCTGCAAATCCAGTTCTGGTATGCCAGAGGTAAGGATAATCCGGCCATGCACAGAGGCCTGTTGCCCCTGAGTTTCTGCTCTGGCAAAGATTCTAGCCTCCTTTTCGTTAAAGGTAGCTAGGGCCTTAATATTTTCCACCTCATGAGAAAGCAAGGTACATTTGCCTTGGTCCAGCTCTACCTGACCATGATAGATAAGCTTCTGGCCGACACGCTCTCCTGCCACCTGCAGGGATTTTACCTGACCAGAAATATTATTAACCACATTCTCAGGGATGGCATCTGCTGGCAAATATAACAAATAATTTTCCACCGCAGCATTTTCTACTGTAAGCTGGAAGGTCTGACGGCCTCCTGCCTTGCCTTCCTTGGCCATATCAGAAATATCAAGGGTAGCAGACACCCGAGCCTTTGCTCCCTGATTTGTGCAATCTGCCTTAAGGGAAATAGCGGGATAAGAGGCCATATCTACATAGCCATTAACATCCTCCAACACAATGGGCTGATTGTTATAATTGCTGCGGAGAATGGAATCCTTAATGTTTATCTTGGCGGTAAACTTACTGCTGTTTTCCTTTTCGGACAGCAAATCTTCATAGTTCCAACTGCCATCCTCCCGCTGGATAATGCTTACATCTGCTTTATTAATATCTATTTCACTAATGCCCTCAGTAAAGGATTTGTCCAGCATAGCCCTGGGACTAAGCCTGACAACTGCTTCATCCACATGGGCCAGCCTTTCGGATTTTTTATCATATACATCCAAGCCCTCAACCTTCAGCTCCCGCCAGGACACAATCTCTATCCTGCCCAAGTCCACCTTGGTTGCCAAAAGCTCTGTAGCCATTCTGCCAGCCTGGCTGGCAGCCGTTTCCATAAAGCTTTGAGAGGATATATATGTATATAACCCAACAAACACCAAACAAATTCCAGCCATAACTGCCCCCAGCAGTCCTGCTGTCTTTTTCCTATTAAGCACCCTCTCATCACCTTTCTATAAATTATTATCCATTTTTTTATTATATCACAAATATGAATGTTAATTCTGAAAATAAGATTAAAAATCCCCACCAGCCTTTGGAAAAATAGGCTAGTGGGGTTGTGGTAGTTAAATGCTTTTTTAGATATTGTACATGGCTTTTAACAGCCTAATGCCTGCTTCGGTACGGAAGATATTCTGCAATACCTTGGTCACAGTTTCTTTGGAAGAACCATCTTCATAAAGATTAACCAAAAAATCCGCCTCGACCAGAATTTGATAGTCCTGCTCCTGAATATTGCCATAAGTATGATGGTGGGCAATAAGATATTTGATGCGGTTGATTTGACCCGTGGTGAAGCCGCCTAAATTAGCCAGCAGGGTTTCTGCCTCGCCGGGGCCTTCTATTTCCTGATATTTGCCAGCAGAACTGTGATATTTTTCCTCGCTTTTGTGAATCCCAATATCATGCAGGATGGCTGCCGCCTCCAGAATGAACAGCTCATTCTCTGGCAAACCCTCTAAAGTACCAATAGTTACAGCCAAATCATGTACCTTAAGAAAGTGCTGTATTCTCCGTACATCCCCTTTATCGTAGGCAATCATAGCCTCCATCAAATCAGCAATTTTTCTGTTCATAGCAAATCATCCCTTCTACCAATAGCTCTAACATATACCATACAGCCTCTATTTACCAAGGGTGTATTTCGAAAAAAAAAAGCACTATCCGAAGATAGTGCTTCATACTCAATGGCAGGGGTAGCAGGACTCGAACCTACGAATGCTGGATTCAGAATCCAGTGCCTTACCAACTTGGCGATACCCCTAAGTATTCACGCGCTGTGAACAAGGAATATTATATGATATTTACCTATCTCTGTCAAGAAAAATTTATTTTATTTTTCAGATATTAGGCAGCTGCCAATTTATCGGCTCTTCTCCCACAGATTCTAAGAACTTATTTACCTTGGAAAAAGGACGACTGCCAAAGAAACCTCTATAGGCAGACAAAGGACTCGGATGTGGAGATTCCACAATAAAATGCTGTGGATTGGTAATCATAGCCTTTTTACGGCGGGCAGGAGAGCCCCAGAGGATAAAAGCAACTGGTTTTTCCCGCTGATTCAACAGCGAAATAATCTTATCCGTAAAAATCTCCCAGCCCTTATCCCGATGTGAATTAGCTCTATGAGCCTGCACCGTCAGCACTGTGTTTAAAAGCAGTACTCCCTGCCTAGCCCAAGGCTCCAAACAGCCATTATTAGGCACAGTACATCCCAAATCCGTTTCCAGCTCCTTGAAAATATTTACCAAAGAAGGTGGCGGCGGAACATTAGGCTGTACAGAAAAGCTTAGTCCATGAGCCTGCCCTGGCTCATGATAAGGATCCTGCCCCAATATAAGTACCTTGGTATCTGCATAGGAGGTATAATGCAAAGCATTGAAAATACTATACATATCAGGATAAACCTGCTTTGTACTATACTCCCCAATTAAAAACTGCCGCAGCTGCCGATAATAAGGCTGAGCCATTTCCTCCTTTAGATACTGTCCCCAGTCATTCTTAAAAATCTCCATAGCGCCTCTCCTTAATTCATAATATTCCAACTGCCTATCATTTTAGCACAAATCAAGGTAATTATTCCTCCTGACAAGAAATTTTCTCAACAAAAAGGCAGATATCGAAAATCCGATACCTGCCTAATAATTCTGTTAAATTTGAAGTTATCCACAAACTTATCCACATTGTGCACATATTCTGTGCACAACCAGGGATTTATCCACAGAAACCTTTGCTTAGTGAGTCAAAGCCTCATGCAAATACTTCAGTACCTGCTCGCCAGTTTCCATTTCCATAACCTTGGCCAGATGCTTCTGAGCCTCCTCATAGGTTACAGAACGGAGCATTTCCTTTACCCGTGGAATAGAAGGAGCACTCATGCTCAGCTCACTAATACCCATTGCCATCAGAATAACTGCTGCATATGGATCACTAGCCATCTCGCCGCACATACCAGACCAAATGCCACGGTCAGAAGCGGACTTAATGGTACGCTGAATCAGCTGCAACACAGCTGGATGGAAATGATTGTAGAGATACCCAACATTAGGGTTTACACGGTCTACAGACAGGGTATACTGAACCAAATCATTAGTACCAATGCTGAAGAAATCAACATACTTGGCAAAAATTGGTGTCATAACTGCTGCGGCTGGAGTCTCAACCATAATACCCAGCTGAACAGTCTTGGAGTACTCCTTGCCCTCATCCTCCAACTCCTGCATAGCTTCACGAACAAAAGAACGAAGACGCAGAATCTCATCCACACTGACAATCATAGGTGCCATAATAGCAGCCCTGCCATAAACACCAGCCCGCAGAATTGCCTTCAGCTGAGGCATAAACAAATCTCTACGGTTCAAGCTGATACGAATAGCACGATAACCCAGGAATGGATTATCCTCATGTGGAATATTCAAATAAGGCAATGGCTTGTCACCGCCAATATCCATAGTACGAATAACACACAGCTCGCCATTGCAGGCCTCTACAGCCTTCTTATAGCTTTCGAACTGCATTTCCTCGGACGGAATATCTTCACGGCCCATGAATACAAACTCAGAACGGAACAAACCTACACCCTTGTTACCATATTTGGCAGCATTCTCAGCATCATTAGGACTGCCAATATTAGCAGCCAGCTGAACCTCTACTCCATCCTTGGTAACTGCAGGCAAATCCTTCAGAGCAGCATAACGCTCCTCATCAGCTCTCTGCTTAGCCAGCTTTGCTTCGTACTCCTTGATAGTCTCCCCATCAGGATCTACGAAAATATCGCCGGTATGTCCATCAATAATAACAAACGCACCCTCTGGAATAGCGTCAAGTCTGTGCTCCATACCTACAACAGTAGGAATAGCTCTTGACTTAGCAATGATTACTGCGTGACAGGTGGTGCTGCCCTGTCCCATAATAACACCAGCAATCTTATCATCTGGAACAGAAGCAATAACAGAAGGCTCTACCTCATAACCACAGAGGATTACCATCCTGTCGCCAACTTCTGGCTCCTTGATGCCAAGAATCTTGCCCGCAATACGCTTACTTACATCCAATACATCCGCTGCACGCTCACGAAGATACTCGTCGTCCATAGACTGGAAAATCTTGGCAGACTCAGCAGCAGATGCCAAAATAGCTGCTGGTGCATTCCCCATCTCCTGAACCTTATCAGTCATGCCGTCTGTCAGCATCGGGTCCTGTGCCAAGAACAAATGAGCCTCCATAATATTGGCCTGCTCATCATGACCTACGGCACGCATCTGCTCAACGCTCTTTTCCAGAATATCTGCCACCTCGGCTACAGCACTATCGAGCTTCTCCAGCTCCTCTTCCACTGTACCTGGCTGATACGCAGCCAAATAGCCATCCAGTGCCTGACCAGCCTTCATAATATAGCCGATTCCTACTCCTGGAATGGCACCCATTCCCTGCATTTTTTCTGGCATAATATATCCGTCCTTCCGCCCTTTTACTAATTAGTCTTCGCCGAAACCGGATTTGAACATGCCGCCGAACTTCTCAATAGCCTCATTCTCATCAGGACCATCTGCAGTAATGGTAACTACAGTACCGTTCTTAGCCTGGAGAGTCATGATACCCATCAAGCTCTTTGCATCAGCCTTCTTGCCGGTAGCAGCTACAGACAAGGTTACCTTGGACTTAAAGTTTCTTGCCTCCTTGGCAATCTGTCCTGCTGGACGTGCATGGAGACCCTGAGCATTAACAACTGTGAAATTTTCTTCGCGCATTTTTACCCCTCATTTCTTGATTTGTGCTATACTGTAAATATAATTTAATACTTTCGCTACTGTTTTATTTCGACATCAATATAAAATTCCCTGCTTTTTAATAAAAAATCTTGGCATTTTTTTCGGCGAGTGAATTTTGCCACTGAAATGAAAATTTCTAGCGAAAATTTATCTGCTGTATTATTGTACAAGTATTGTGTGATATTTGCAAGCGAAAAACAATACAAACAAAAAAAAATAATGTAAAACGAAATTTAAGTATCATGAAATGAAGTTTTTTGTTATAATATTTTTAGTGAAATTTGGCAGGTTTATAAATCTGTCATATGATATAATAAATCGTGGTGTGTATTTTGGAATTTTTTGTAATAGCAGCCTCCATTATGTCGGTCTGCATTATATCCATTTATAAAATAGCCCGCAAGCTGGGAGCAGATATTTCTCTTTCTGCCTTGGTACTATGTGGCGTTTCCGCCCTGATTATCAACTTTATGGCCATCAGGGTAAATCCTTTTTTGACAAAAACCTACTATTATATATTAGGCGCAATGATTATTTTTGCAGCCACCGGCACAACCTGCTATAATAAGTACTTGTTATACAGGCGTAGCAGATTGGCTATTCATGGTGCCCCTAGTGAAGATAATGAGATCACTCAGGTGACAGGTGAACCTGAAACAATAGTCGAAGTGGCAGAAGAACCTGAAATCATGACCGAAGCCGAAGTGACAGAAGAACCTGAAACCACAGCCGAAGCTGAAGTGACAGAAGAACCTGAAACCACAGCCGAAGTCGAAGTGACAGAAGAACCTGAAACCACGGCCGAAGTCCAGCAGGCTGTGGAGACACCTCTGCCTACTTTGCCAGAAGGACTGGATTCTATGGATGCCCTTTTGGACTTTGGCTTTGCCCAGACTGGAGCAGGGGCTTATGAGCTGGCTCTTTTAGCCTACAGCACAGCCTTAGAGCAATATCGCAACGACGATTATGCTCCTTTTATCATTATAGATATGGTTAACCTGTACAAATCTCAGGGCAGATATCAGGAAGCCATTGATTGTGTCCATAATGCTATGGACATTCCAGCAATTCAGGAAAGTCCTGCCTACCAGCAGAATTTCCAGAATTACTTAGCCCAACTTAAGTCAATTTCCCATAGTGCAGTTTCCACCCAATCCCCTGAGGATTAGAATGGAAGCTACACCTTAATATATTTTCAGGAGGAATTCCCATGAAAAAAAGTGTTGAAATTATTGGCTTGCCAGTAATCAGTATTACTGAAGGCCGAGAGCTTGGTATGAGCAAATCTTTGCTCATAGATGCTCCAAACGGCAGTGTTGCTGCTATTACCATTGAGGATGAGGATTGGTACAGAGGCGTTAAGCTGCTGCCATATTCCTCTGTAATTGCTATCGGCGAGGATGCCGTAACAATTACCAACAGCGAAAACATCCTTACTTTGGAGGATGCTGGTGACTATGAGGCTATGATGGATGCCAACATCAAGATTATTGGCACCAAGGCCATCACCAAGTCCGGTACCATTCAGGGCAAGGTAGTTGAAATCTACATTGGCGATAACGGCAAGATTGAGAAATGCGAAATCGAAGGCCGCGACGGCAGTATTTCCGAGATTGTTTCTGAGCAGATTTCCATCTTCGGTAAGCAGGTTACTGTTATTGACTCCGATTTTGAAAAAAAAACTGAAATTATAGCTCCTGTTGAGACTCCAGCTGTAGCAGCCCCTAAGACTGAGGTTCCAAAGGCTGAAATTAAGGAAGCTCCTAAGGCCGAGGCTCCAAAGGCTGAGGTTAAGGAAGCTCCTAAGGCCGAGGCTCCAAAGGTTGAGGTTAAAGAAGCTCCTAAGGCCGAGGCTCCAAAGGTTGAGGTTAAGGAAGCTCCTAAGGCTGAGACTCCTAAGGTTGAGGTTAAGGAAGCCCCTAAGACCGAGACTCCAAAGGCTGAGGCTCCAAAGCCACAGGTTAAGGAAGCTCCTAAGACTGAGACTCCAAAGACCGTTGATGCTGCCGCTCAGATGGCAGACAAAGCCACTGAGGAGCGTCATCGCCGTTTCCTGTTAGGCAAGACTGTAACCAAAGACATTGTTTCCGCTACTGGTGTTGTTCTGGCCAAAACAGGGGATGTTGTTACCGAGGAGATTCTCCAGAAGGTAAAGATGGCTAATATGTTTATTGATTTGTCCATGAATGTAAAATAATTTCAGACAAATTTAGCCAAATAATTTTCCTTTAACTATCAAAACATGATGACAAAACCATAATAGGCAGGTTCTTCCTTCAGGTTGCCCTCTCAGGCTTCCCAGAAAGCACTTTTCTGTTATGGCACATGTCATCATGTTTTCTTGTTTTTAGCTCCAAAATTTCCACATAATACACAAGCCAAAAAACCAATCTTTCAGGCATTATATAAATAAAAATTATGGTATAATAAATCATGAATCCTGGTCAATTTCTGGAAAAATTTTTGGAAAAATTTTTTCTTGTCCGGGCACTGTTCGCCTTTTTAACATCTTAAAGGAGGTTCTTTCTATGACATCTTCAACTAATCCCGATTTTTCAGAGCATCTAAATAAATTCTATAACAACAATCCCTTCGTACAATTGCTAGGGATACAATTAAAAAAAATCCAATTTGGACAGGTTACTCTATCTATGAAAGCTCAAAATCAGCTTTCAAATTTTTATCATATTACTCATGGAGGAGCTTTGGCAAGTCTGGCAGATACCACTATGGGAGCTACCTGCCTCTCAGTCAACAAAAAGGTTGTTACACAGTCCATGAATATGTATTTTGTCAAGGCCGTACCAGAGGGTACTACTATACAGGCTACAGGAAAAATTATTCATAATGGACGCAAAACCCTGGTCTGCGAAACAGAGATTGTGGACGATCAAGGACAGGTATGTTGCAAGGCCACAGCCAATTTCTTCGTCATTGGACCTTACACAGGCTAAGAAAATTTTCTGCGGTCATAAATCTCGATATGAATATTTATACAATGATTTTGTATACAAAAATCACTGTTCACGTTCCTAGTCCATTATATATGCACATTTGTATATAAAATCGACCTTATCCGGAAAAAATCATCGAAAAATAATAATTATTGTCATACATTTTTCTTGACAAAGTAGGAATAAAATACTATACTATTTTCAGGTTAAAGAAATGGCCTCGCCGTTTTCCCGCACTTATTCTTTGATTGCGGCGTACGTCATATAACCGTCGAGCAGGGTGGAATTTTTTCCACCCTTTTCTCGTATACAAAATTATTTATCTCTTTAGTTCTTTATCTATAGTTAAAAGACTTGAATCCAGCCCACCTAAGGGAAATAGGAGTAAAATCATGCAAAAAGTTCGTATTGTGGATATTGCCAAAGAGCTAGGTGTCAGCACAGCAACAGTATCCAATGTTATTCATGGAAAAACAAAAAAGATTTCTGATGCCACAGTTAAGAGAGTGCAAAAGCTTTTGGAAGAGCGTCAATACATTCCCAGCATGGCCGGTCTGCTGCTGGCTCAAAACGATTCTCCCATTATAGGTGTGATTATCAATGCCCACAGCAAATACGAAGGCCGCGTTTTGGAAGATCCTTTCATCGCTTCTTCCCTAAACGCCTTATCAAGAGAAATCGAAAAAGCCCATCGCTTCATGATGCTGAAAACCACCACCAATCTGACAGATATTGTCAAATTTGCCTCTATGTGGAATATGCAGGGTATGATTATCATCGGCTTTTGTCAGGATGAATACAGTCATCTACGGCAGTTCATGCGGATTCCCTTTGTGGTTTACGATGGCTTCTATACCCAGGAGCTTGAACAGCAGGGACTTTGCCATTTAACAATCAATGACTACGATGGTGGAAAACAGGTCGGACAATATCTTAAACAGCTAGGCCACAAAAGGGCTTTATGTATTTCTGACAATAATATCTGCATGGACGCTCAACGCATACAAGGCTTCCAAGATGGTTTTGGCGGAGAAAATACGGATTTGCTAATTATTCCCCCCTCCAAAATTCAGCGTCGGGAATTTTATGAACAACAGCTTTCATATATAAAGGAGCATACGGCGGTTTTTGCTGTTTCTGATTACTATGCTATAGATTTTATGCAGTTTGTCCAGGAAAAAGGATTGAAGATTCCTCAAGATATCTCTCTAGCAGGTTTTGACGATACGCCAATCTGTCAACAGATTGTACCTACCTTAACCAGTGTAAGGCAAGATGCTGCCAGCAGAGCCAGCCATGCTCTAACAGCCCTAAAAAGTCTTATACAGAGAGAACCTGTTGCTTCACCTATAATACTGCCTGTACAGCTCATACCTCGCAACAGCACTGCTCCCTTAAAGCAGTTGTAGTTCTGTCAAAATTTTATAAAGGGTTACGCGTTTAACCTATTGTGTTTTATTAACTTTTATCTTAAAATATGAGTATATTTTAAGAAGGAGTGAATTACCATGAGCACAAACTGCACCTTTATAAAAACAGTTTATAATATCGCCATCCCCGTAGCTCTGCAATCCATGCTGCAATCCTCATTTAGTATCGTGGATCAGATTATGATAGGCCAGCTAGGCAGTATCAGTATTGCCGCCGTAGGAATTGCCAGCAAATTTTCCTCCATATATCAGGTAGTAGTATCAGCCATTGCTGCTGTTGCCGGCATCATGATTGCTCAATATATGGGCAAACAAGCCAAGGAACTGGTGGACAGAAGTCTTTCCTTAAATCTTGCCATTGCTTTGCTGCTAGCTCTAGGCTTTACTATGGCCTGCCTAGCCCTGCCTGAATCCATTATGGGTATCTATACCGAAGATAAAGAAATGTGCTCCGTGGCCTCCTCTTATCTTCGCTTAACAGCTCTTACCTTTTTGCCTGTGGCAGGAGCAACCCTGTTATCCACCATGCTTCGCTGTATGGAAAAGGCCACCCTTCCCCTTTACGCCAGCCTTGTTGCCGCCATTATAAATACTGTCTTAAACTACATCCTTATTTTTGGTAAGCTTGGCTGCCCATCTATGGGAGTAGAAGGTGCTGCCATAGCTACTTTATTAACTCAATTTGCTAATTTTTTCCTGATTCTAGCAGGTTTTTTTATCAGCTATCATCAAAAGGGACAGCACTTCTGCTTCTCTCTAAACCTAAACCGCCATGAATACTATCAATATCTGCTGATTCTGCTGCCCATGCTAATAACAGAATTTATGTGGAGTCTAGGGGAAAATGTCTACACCTCTATTTATGGACATATGGGAACCATTGCCTGTGCCGCCATGACCTTAACCACGCCCATTCAAGGCCTGCTTATAGGTGCCTTAAGCGGTCTTGCCCAAGCCGCCGGCATCCTGATTGGCAAATCCCTTGGCAAAGGAAATTATCATGAGGCCTATCACCATTCCCGCCAGCTTATTTTCTATGGTTTACTAGCCTCCCTTATGCTTTCTGCTCTGCTTATGACAGCAAAAGACCTCTATATAAACATTTATGCTGTAGAAGCCATTACCAAGACCACAGCCAGCCATATTCTTTTTGTCTTTGCCCTGATAGCGCCAATAAAGGTACTAAATATGATATTAGGCGGAGGTATTATCCGAAGCGGTGGCAGAACAAAGCTAATAATGTGGATTGACCTAATTGGCACATGGATTTTTGGTGTACCACTGGGCTATTGGGCTGCCTTCGTAATGAATATGCCTATAGCATATACCTACCTGATTCTATCTCTGGAGGAGGTTATCCGCTTGCTGATAACCTTTGTGGTATTCAAGAAAAAAATATGGATGCAAAGCCTCTAGTACCTCATCCTCCCACGGCGGACATTTTAACAAATTAAATCCGTGAATCTGCAATATATTCCGTGAATAGACATAGGCAATGGACATTAACATACAAAAAGGATACTGGCCAGAGCTGGTAGGCACTGAAGCCACCCTGCGTGACAGCTGTTTTATATACAGTTATTTAGTTTTCAAAGTTTCCAGCAAAGTCCGCCAAGAGAGAACGGCGCATTTGACTCTGGCTGGCATATGGGAAATATTTTTCAGCGCCATAGCCTCATCCAGTTCCTCCAGCTCATCATCCTCAGTTATTTCTCCCTTAATCATCTTCAGGAACAAATCTGCCAAATGCTGAGCCTTTTCCACTGACTCCCCTTTAATCAGGTCAATCATAATGGAGGTAGAAGCCTGAGAGATGGCACAACCTACCCCAGTAAAGGAGGCATCCTTGATTTTACCCTCCTCCACCTGCAGCTCCAAGGTTATTTCATCACCACAGCTAGGATTCCGCCCCTTTTGTACCACCGTAGGCAGCTTTAGATGATGCTTGTTCTCCGTGGAACGGCTATGCTCTGCGATTAACTCTGTATAGATACTATCCAGCTCATTCAGCATAACCCAGCACCCCCCTTACCTTGGACAAGGCCTCCAGCCAACGGTCTACATCCTCTCTGGTGTTGTAGAAATAAAAGCTGGCTCGGCAGGTGGCATTCTGTCCCAGATACTGCATCAAAGGCTGGGCACAGTGATGACCTGCCCGAATGGCCACCCCCTGAGCATCCAGAATGGTAGCCACATCATGAGGATGTACATCCTGTACATTAAAGGTAATAATGCCGGTTTTGTTATCCAAGGTAGAATCACAGCCATAAAGCTCAATATAAGGCATAGCCTTTAGCTTAGGCAGGGCATAATTTACCAAATCCTTTTCCACCTGCTCAATATAATCAAAGCCTACCTGCTCCAAATATTCAATGGCAGCGATAAGGCCGGCAGCACCGCCTACATTCTGGGTACCGGCTTCAAATTTGGCTGGCAAAGGAGCAAACTCTGTCTGCTGTTCCTCCACATAGTCAATCATATCCCCACCCATGAGAAATGGTGGCATATCATTCAGCAGTCTTTCCTTGCCGTAGAGAACGCCAATGCCCATAGGGGAAAGCATTTTGTGACCGGAGAAAACAAAGAAATCCGCATCCAAGGCCTGGACATCCACAGCCATATGGGGCACTGACTGGGAGCCATCCACTACCATGATTGCCCCTACACTATGTGCCTTGCGGGCAATTTCCGCCACTGGATTTACCAGTCCCAGTACATTGGAAACCTGAGCCACAGCTACTATTTTGGTTTTCTCTGTAATCTTGCTGGCAATATCCTCCTGGGACAGATTCCCATCCATTTCCAGATAAATGTATTTCAACACCGCGCCCTTGAGCTGGCAAATCTGCTGCCAAGGCACCAGATTGCTGTGGTGCTCAGAAATGGCAATTACCACCTCGTCCCCAGCCTGAATATGGCTCATGCCATAACTATAGGCAATGAGATTAAGAGATTCCGTAGCATTCTTGGTAAAGATAATCTCATGGCTATGCTGGGCATTGATAAACTTCTGCACCTTGGCTCTGGCATTTTCGTAAATATCCGTGGCCTGCACACTAAGCTCATAGGCCCCTCTATGGGGGTTGGCATTACAGCCGCCATAATAGCTGCACATGGCCTGAATTACCTTTTCCGGCTTCTGGGTAGTAGCGCCATTGTCCAGATAAACTATCTGCTTATCGTGCATCTTCCTCTGCAGCAGGGGAAAATCCTTTTTGTAATTCTTAACCTCACTCATCAGCCAATCCCTCCTTTATGTATTCATCCAGCTCCTGATACAAGTCCTTGTCCTCAATTCTATCCAGCACAGGATTAAAGGCAGCCTCCACCACCAAACGGCGGGCTTCCTGCATATCCAAGCCCCGGCTCATAAGATAAAACAGCTTGTTTTCATCAATCTTGCCAATGGAAACAGCATGATGGCCCTCCACTGCATCCTCAGCAGATAACATCAGAGGCACACTGCGATTCCGCACCTTGGAGGAAAGCACCACCACTTCTTCCTTTTCATATCCCTTGGAGCCTTTGGAACCATGACGAAAATCCAAGGTACCACGGAAAATTTTGTTGGCCTCTCCCAGCAAAGCACCATAAACATGAAGATTAGCCTCTGTATTTTTTCCCTGCTGAACCAGCACATAATTCATATCCAGCTGGCTGGCACCATGACCAAAATACAGTACATACACATTGGCCTTGGACTCATTGCCTGCTAGATTAACCTCCATTTTGGCCAGGGATTTGGCACTGCCAGCCTCTACAGCCACAGCTTCCAGCTCTGCTGTATCCGCCAGCTCCACCTGTACACTGCTGGCGCCCTGAGCATCTACAGGCAGCAGCTGTACAGTGGTCAGCTTCAAAAATCCACCCTTTTCCACCTTTACCTGCACCTGTCCCTCACCAGCCTGACGATAAACCACTGTCAGTTGACGGCTTTCTCCTGCTGGCACCACCAGCTCCTGCCGGCCATTATCTATAGCCAAAACAGCCTCATCTGCTTTGGCCTCATTTACTCCCAACCAGCGCCAGGTACGCATTGGGATTTCACTATAAATCTTTTCTGCCATTTTTTACCTCACGCTTTCTCAACCCATTGTGCCTTCTAGCTCAATGTTAATCAGATTGTTCATTTCCACCGCATATTCCAAAGGCAGTTCCTTAGCAATAGGCTCAACAAAGCCACGCACAATCATGGCTCTAGCCTCCTCCTCGCTAATGCCCCGGCACATAAGGTAGAATACGGCTTCCTCGCTAATACGGCCAATAGTTGCCTCATGGCCAATATCCGCCTCATCTCCCTGAATATCCATAACCGGCAGGGTATCAGACCGGGACAGATCATCCAGCATCAGTGATTCGCAATTAACGGAGCATTTGGCGTGATGGGCATTAGGCGTAACCTTAACCGCACTTCTATAGGTAGCCTTGCCTCCCGCCTTGGAAATAGTCCGGGTGCTGATATTGGCAGAGGTGTGAGGTGCTGCGTGAATCACGCTGGCACCAGTGTCCAGATTCTGCCCCTTGGAAGCAAAGGTTACACCAGTAAATTCACAGCGGGCATTTTCTCCGTGGAGAATACTGCAAGGATAAAGCATGGACACATGGGAACCAAAGGAACCGGACACCCATTCAATAATGCCATCCTTTTCCACCAAGGCTCGCTTGGTGTTCAAGTTCATCATATTCCTAGACCAGTTTTCAATGGTGGAATAACGCAGTCTGGCACCCTCGCCTACATACAGCTCTACACAGCCAGCATGGAGATTGGTTACATTGTATTTTGGTGCACTGCAGCCCTCAATAAAATGCAGGCTGGCATTTTTTTCCAGAATAATCAGGGTATGCTCAAACTGGCCAGCCCCCGCCGCATTCAAACGGAAATAGGACTGCAAAGGAATGTCCACATGAACTCCCTCTGGTACATAAACAAAGGATCCGCCAGACCATACTGCTCCATGGAGAGCAGCAAATTTGTGATCTTTAGGGGGAACCAGCTTCATAAAATGCTCCTTCACCAGCTCCTCATGCTCCCGCAGAGCGGTTTCCATATCGGTATACACCACACCCTGCTTGGTAAGATTTTCCTGAATACTGTGATATACTACCTCAGAATCATATTGAGCGCCTACGCCTGCCAGAGAAGTTTGCTCTGCCTCTGGAATACCCAAACGATCAAAGGTGGATTTGATATCCTCCGGTACATCCTCCCATTTGCCAGCCATTTTGGTATTAGGCTGTACATAGGTAACAATCTCATCCATATTCAGCTCAGACAAATCCGGCCCCCAGGTAGGCAGTCCCATGTGGTTATATACCTCCAAAGCCTGCAAGCGCCGTTCCAGCATCCACTGGGGATCATGTTTCCGGGCCGATATATCCCGCACTACATCTTCGGTAAGCCCCTTTTGAGATTTGTAGGCAGAATGGTCCTCATTGCGAATATCATAGAGGGTACGCTCTATATCATCAACAAAGGTTTTATTTTTGTTTTCCATAATTCCTACCTCAATTCTCTCCGGCTTCCTCAGCCAGCTCCCGACGGATAAAGCCAAAGCCCTCCTTGTCAATCTTCTGAATCAGCTCAGGGCCGCCTTCCTCCACAATCCTGCCATTCAACAGCACATGAACCTTGTCCACAGAAAGCTGCTCCAAAATACGGGTATTGTGGGTAATAATCAGACAGGCATTGTTTTCATTGTGGAATTTCCGCACACCGCTGGACACAATCTGCACCGCATCCACATCCAAACCGGAATCAGTTTCGTCCAGCAAAGCCAGTTTGGGATTCAACAGCAAAAGCTGTAAAATCTCATTCCGCTTCTTCTCACCACCGGAAAAACCTACATTCATGTAGCGCTGAGCATAGGCTGGATCTATCTGCAGCTCCTCCATAGCAGCTTTCAGCTCCTTGCGGAACTTCATAATCTTCACAGGAGCACCACTCACAGCCTGCTTGGAAGCTCTCAGCATATTCTCCACGGTAATACCAGGAATCTCCTCTGGATTCTGAAAGGAAAGAAAAATCCCCTTGCGACACCGCTCGAAAGTTTTCAGCGCCTGCAAATCCTCTCCCTCAAACTTCATTTCACCCTCTACCACCTGATACTTGGGATGTCCCATAATCACATTCATCAAGGTAGATTTACCAGAGCCATTAGGCCCCAAAATAACATGAATCTCACCAGGGGCAATCGCCAAATCCAACCCCTGCAAAATCTCACCCTTATCCTCTCTGCCTGCCACACCAGCATGCAGGTTCTTAATCTCCAAAAGCTTATTGCTCATCATACACACTCCTATATATCTAAATTCTGATTAAATTACTCGGAATTAACTACACATATTATACGAGTATGTCATACAAAAAGTCAATAATTCTGACTAAAAATAACGGAATTAATTTCCCCATCAAAAAAAGCCCCGCGGTTTGTCCCCACAAAGGCCTTAATTTGTCTATAAAATTTTAAAACTATATCAATAGTAAAGCCACTGTTATATCGCTTTTAGAGCATTTTTCACAAACCCAGCGGCATACTCCCTGCACTGCTGCAGCCCGTCCTCGTCAGGCACGTCATTAATAATAACGCCATCCCCATAGACCTTGGCTCCATAGTCGCCGCAGCGCTTCTTCCAATCTGCCATCCATTCCCCGCTGCCCCAGCCATAGGAACCAAATAAGCCTACTGGCACTCCCGCCAGCTTGGCCTCCAACTCGGCAAACATTGGCTCAAACTCAGCTTCCTCCAGCACCTCATTGCCCATAGCAGGACAGCCAAAAAGCACACCGTCAAAATCCGCCAGCTTATCTACATTAAACTCATCCACAGACAGCAAATCCACTGCTGCCCCAGCCTCCTTGGCTCCCTCCGCCATAGCATTAGCCATAGCCTCTGTATTACCTGTACCGCTCCAATAAACAATTGCCAACTTCATCAATAAACCACTCCTTTACTATTACGCCGCCTTATGTATCATGGCCTGCAAACTAACACCATTCTCTAACCCCTGACAAGCCTGTCGGATACAATTGTCATAGCACTGAAACAATCGCCGTACGGCCTAAGACCACCATGCTGGCTGCCTTCAGGCCAGCCAGGGTAGGGGCACAATGCTGAGCCAGCAAAAATCTAATTTTTCCTTGCCCATAAGTCCCCCCTTCTTTATAATTGATATTTATTCTCAACCCTATATATACTATACTACAGTTGATAATTATTTTCAACTATTTTTTGAGAACTTTTATCATTATTGATTTTAATTAAGCTTTTATCGCCCAGCGCAGCTTAGTAGAATGAGCGCGGGAATTGCGGAAACACTCCTCCCGACTAGGCTTAATAACCTCCTTGGCTACATCACTATAGATACCTGCCCGGTGAAAAGCCTGAAATGCTTTTTTCACAATTCTGTCCTCCCCGGAATGGAAGGTAAGAATGGCCGCCCGGCCTCCGGTACGAAGCGCCTCCGGCAGTTTTTCCATAAATTCGTAAAGTACCTCATATTCATGATTCACATCTATACGCAGAGCCTGAAAAACTCTGGCACTGCTTTTCTTGACCAGCATTTTTCTATCCTCCTCAGGTGACAGCTTAACCTTGGACAGAGCCTCCACAATCTGCTCATGAAGGGCAGTGGTAGTATCAATAGGCTTTTTCTTTTTGTGCAGAGTATTGTATATCTGTCTGGCAATTTCCTCAGCATAAGGCTCGTCTGCATTTTCCACCAGCATACCAGCCAAGGACTCCTTGTCCAGCTCCTTTAACCGCTGGGCTGCCGAAATCCCAGCCTGTGAATTTAACCGCAAATCCAAAGGTCCCTCTGCCTTGTAGGAAAAACCCCTTTCCGGATTGTCAATCTGCATGGAGGATACCCCTAAATCCGCCAAAATAAAATCAAAGCCCCCTACTTCCGCAGCCAGTTTATCTATTTCCGCAAAGTTCATTAGCTTGGGAGTCCAAATATCCGCCCCATAGCCGGCAGCTCTTAATCTGGCCTCCGTCTTAGCCTCCTCTATAGCATCCACATCACCACTATATAGATGGCCCTGTCCCTGCAGCTTATCCAACATGGCCCTGGTATGACCGCCATAGCCAAGAGTACCATCAAAGCCCTGCTCTCCCGGCTGGATATGCAGCACCTCCAATATCTCCTCCACCATAATAGGTATATGCATTCCTGCCGGGGTATTGCCCTTGGAGATAACATGGGACACTGCCTCACCGTATTTTTCTGGATTCAGCTCCTTGTATTTCTCGCTAAATTTCCGAGGATATTTTCCCTTGTACCGCACCCGCCTTTTATGCACCTGAGGCTCCTGTTCCTGTAATCTCTGCTCTGCCATTCTTATCACCCTATTCTCAAAAATTTCAAATTTCCAGCCTTAATTCCAAAATAGAAAAAACCTCCGAGATATTCCTCTCCGAGGCTATTTACCTTTACCATATAAATTACTACACTAATAAAAATATCCTGCAGCGAGGAAATATTGTAATGCTGCACCGTCATCAGCCACCTTATTCAGAGGCAGGCCTGGCGCCTTCATGAAAAACATCGCTACACTGCAGGATATTCTAAACAAAATTTACATAATCTTCTTCAAATCGTCGGCAGCAGAATTTACCTTGCCAAGATTATCCGTAATCTGTCTAGTGCTCTGAGCCTGCTGCTGGCCAATAGCTTCAATAGTGCTAACAGACTGGGCAATATCATTTACAGCCTTGTTCATATCAGTCAAGGTCTTTTTGATACTTTCTGTAGCCGCTCTGGACTGCTCTGCCAGCTTGCGAACCTCCTCTGCTACGACAGCAAAGCCTCTGCCCTGCTCGCCAGCTCTAGCTGCCTCAATAGAAGCATTCAAGCTCAGCAGGTTGGTTTCCTCCGCAATATCAGTAATCAGGCTAATTGCCTTCAATGTTTCCGTATTCTTCTCCTTCAACAGCTTAGACTGTTCCACATAGGATTTACCTGCACTAGAAAAGTCCTCTGCCATCTGAGCAAAGCTCTCTAATTCCTTATATAATTCCTTTACAGAAGAAGCAATTTCATTCACCAAAAACTTCTGATCCTCATTTGTGGCCATTTAACATAATCCCCTTTCTAACTCCTCATCAGTTTCTATAGTTCTCTATTCGCCATTTCTTAGCAAAACCCTCTTTTCTGAGAAAAAAAATTTAGAATTTTACTACCATCAGGGTACCCTCTCCCACAACGCTGTCTACCTCCAGCTTCGCATTGTGCAGCTTGGCAGCGTGCTTCACAATGGAAAGACCCAAGCCGGTGCCTCCTACTTCCTTGGAGTGGCTTTTATCCACACGATAGAATCGCTCAAAAATTCTGGCTCTATCCTTTTTAGGAATGCCAATCCCCGTATCTCGCACGGAAATACGAGGATGGCCGGAAAATTCTGCCACCTGAATAACCACACTGCCCCCAGGCCTATTATATTTAATAGCATTCTCACAAATATTATAGACCATGCTGTTAATCAACTGAGGAATACCCTCCATAACCACCTGCTGGCCGATTAGCTCCACAGCAACCTGATTTTCCTCCGCCATATGCTCCAGACTATTTACCGCAGCTTCCGCCACACTATATAGGTTTACAGGGGAACGGGTAGTATTCTCCTGCCCTTCGTCCAATCGGGACAACACAATAATATCCTGCACCAATCTAATCATCCGCTGAGCTTCGCTGTAGATTTTGTCAGCAAAATAACCCATATCCTGCTCCATAACCATGCCGTTTTTCATTAGCTCCGCATAACCAGAAATGGAGTGAAGGGGAGTTTTCAGCTCATGGGAAACATTGGCTGTAAATTCCCGCCGCATGGCCTCGCTTTCCTCCTGATTGGCCTTCTGAGTTTCCTTAGCGGATATAATCATAGAAAAACATATTACCAACAGCAGAATAATACCAATGGGCAAGCCCATATCCCAGATAACCTTCAACACCGTATGCTGAGGCATACTTAATCTAAGAATAGAGCCATCCTGCAGCTTCTGCGCCGAATACAACATTCTGGTCAGCATGGTGCCGGAATAGCGCTGAGATTCTCCATAGCCTCTAATCAGAGCTATTTTTACCTCCTCCCGAGCCAGATGATTTTCCAACTCATCAGAGGCTTTTTCGCTATCATAAAGAACCTGTCCATTGGCCGAAATCCAAGTGATTCGATAGTCACCCTTGGGCAGACTTTCCAAATACCGCAGCTGTTGGCTATTCACTGCCAGAGATGCCATTTCTGTTTCTGTCCTCAACTGCTGTCGCTGTACATTGGCGAAATAACTGTACATAGTAGCTACAATCAAGGCCAGGGCAATAACAAAAGCTATCAAGGCGGTAATGATGATACTGCTCTTGTGCTTAAGCATGGGGAACCTCCAGCCTGTATCCTACACTGCGCACCGTATGAATAGCCTTGCCCCATTCTCCCAAATGAGTACGAAGACTGCTGATATGCACATCTACAGTACGGGTTTCTCCCATATAGTCAGTATCCCAAACACTGCTTAGAAGTCTATCCCGGCTAAAGACCATGCCTGGATTCTCCATAAACAACCGCAAAAGCTCAAACTCCTTCAAAGGCAGTTCAAGCCTTTGGCCATCCACCATAAGCAAATGCTGCTCTGGATCCATGGACACGCCCCCAAAGGAAAGGAGCTTGGCAGCCGGCTCCGATTTACTGCGCCGCAGCACCGCCTTGATTCTGGACACCATTTCCATCATGCCAAAGGGCTTGGCCAGATAATCATCAGCACCAGAATCCAATCCCAATACCTTGTCGTATTCTGTGCCCTTGGCAGTAGCCATAATCACAGGAATACCTGCCGTAGCTCCATTACCTCGCAGCTTTTTCAAGATGGAAATACCATCCTCTCCCGGCAGCATTACATCCAGCATAACTAGCTCAGGCTTTTCCTTGGCCAGAGCCTGCCAAAACGACTCAGCCTCAGAAAACCCCTGTCCCTGAAAACCTGAGGCCTTCAAGGTATACAGCATCAAATCCCTAATGCTATCATCATCTTCAACACAGTAAATCAACAGCCTAACCCCTCTCAAAATATTTTTATTGCCCTAGTTATACAGCAAAATATGTTTTTTGGCAATATATGCTTTAACGCTTGTTAATATAATACTCCTGGGCATTAATCAAAGTATCCCCAGGCTGTACAGGAGGCATATAATATTCCCCATCTGCATCTATATTTCTTGCCTTGGTATTGTCTGCCAGCTGCATTTCCAACATATCCCAGATTTCCTGCTTAAGGCCAGCATCATGAACCGGAGCCGCTACCTCTACCCGGTTTTCTGTATTGCGAGTCATCCAGTCAGCTGAGGCAATATACATCTTCATAGCATCTCCCCGGCCAAAACAGAATACCCTTGGATGCTCCAAAAATCTACCAACAATACTGCGAATGTGAATATTATCTGTTAAGCCAGGACGTTCTGGCACCAGGCAGGTAATGCCCCGCACAATCATATCCACCCGAACGCCCGCCTGACCAGCCTGATACAAAGCATCAATCAGCTGTCTATCCGTCAGGGAGTTCATTTTCAGCAGGATATAGGCTTCCTGCCCATTTTTCGCCTTGGTAATCTCCTCTTGTATCAGCTCTAGCAAGGTCTTTTTTAGGCTGATAGGGGCCACCAGCAGCTGCTGATACTCGCCCCACAAATTGCCAATGCCCATATTACGGAAGAACATGGAACCATCTCTGCCAATAGCATCATCAGCCGTCAGCAGGGCATAATCCGTATACAGCTTGGCGGTTTTGGCATTGAAATTACCAGTACCAATATGGGTAATATATTTTACCCCGTTTTCCTCTGGCTCCCGATAGGTAATCTGACACAGCTTGGCATGAACCTTATATTTGTCAAAACCGTAAAGAATCTTACAGCCTGCCTCCCGCAGTCCATTAACCCAGCTAATATTATTGGCCTCGTCAAATCTCGCCTTCAACTCCAACAGCACAGTTACATCATTGCCCAGCTCTGCTGCCACCATCAGATAATTCATTAGCTTCACATGGCCCTTGCCAACTCGATAAATGGTAATACGAATGGACAGTACATTAGGATTGTACACAGCCTCCTTCAACAGCTGAAGAAGAATACCAAAATCATCGTAAGGATAACGCAGCAGCACATCCTGTTTTTTTACCAAATCAAAGAGGGTTTCCCCTTCCTCCAAATGGAATTTTTCCTCCAAGCCCACAGGGGTATAAGGGGTATAATACAGCTCCTGCTTCAAGGTTTCTGTTATATTGTTCTCTAAGCCATAAACATAATCCATAGTTAAAGGAGCCGTAGTGCTAAATACCTGCTCTGGCAAAATCTTGTATCTATCAATCAGATACTCGGAAATAATAGACTTGCCCTGACTGCGGATTTCCAAGCGCACAGGGGTAAGGTGCCTCCGCTTGCGGATGGCCTTTTTCATAGCTTCCAGATAGTCACCAGCCTCTACCTCTTCCTCCTCCAGATTGATTTCTGCACTTCTAGTAATGGCAAAAACCGCCTTGTCCAGCACAGGATAGCCTGTAAAAATCTTGTCTACAAACTCCTCGATAATATCTTCCAGCAGAACAAATTCCGTCTTGTCCTTGGAGAGATATACTACTCGGCTCACGCTGTCAGGCAAAGGAACAATACCAAAAATCAGCTTTTTCTTTCCTTTGAGAATAGCAGATATATACAGCTTTTTATTATCCAAATGAGGGAAAGGATGATGCTTATCTATAATCTGAGGGGACAGCACCGGCAGAATACAATCCTGAAAAACGGTTTCCAGCTCCTCGTACTGCTTTTTGGACAGTTCATGAATATCTACATGGCCAATGCCTTTTTCCAACAGCTTGCGGCGAAGATAGGCAAAAACCCTATCTCTTTGAACATACAGCTCCCCCACCTTGTCAAAAATAGCATGAAGCTGTTCCGTAGCAGTCATCATGCTTTTATTATCCCGTTTTTCCGGGTCCATAGCTTCCAAGCCCAGCAGACTGCCTACTCTAACCATAAAGAATTCATCCAGATTGCTGGTAAAAATCTCCACAAATTTCAACCGCTCGCAAAGAGGCACCGTGCTATCATCAGCCTCCTCCAGCACGCGCTTATTGAATTTCAACCAGGACAGCTCCCTATTCTGGGTATAGGCTGTCATCAGCTTCTTGTCCTCCAGCTGCAAAGTCTTACTCATTGACTGGCACCTGTCCTTTCTCTGACAGTACATAGTTATACATAAATCCTTCCCGCACGCCGGTCTGAGCCACCATAATCACCTCGCACTTAAATCTCTTGGCAATGGCATAGAGAATAATCATACCAGGCATAATGGTGCGAATACGATCCGGCACTACATCCAGCAGAACACTCATATTCTGTATAAACTTTTCCCGATTGTCCTTCTGCTCCATAGATTTAATAATATAGCCAATATGAGAAACAGGCAGGAGATTTTCCGCCGTGCTTTTGCCAAAGAACAGCTTATCCAGCTTCAAGGCGGCCCGAACTGTACCCCCTACACCACAAATCAGCTTATATTTATTTTTACCCTCAAAGGCCTGCAGCCCCTCCAGCTTTTCTACAAAATCCTTCTTGATGGATTTCCGTTCTTCCTTGGTAGGCAGAATACCCTTAACATATTTGTTATAACTATTCAGAGAACCCTTGGCGATGCTGACTGCACTTTTCATCTTGCCATCCTTGTAGGCAACCAGTTCCGTACTGCCGCCACCAATATCCACCAGCAGTCCCTTCTTAATATTGCTTTCAATAGCTGCCCCCAAGAAATCCAGCTCTGCTTCCTCTCGGCCAGAAATTACCTGCACCTGCAAGCCAGTACGGCGATTAATCTCCTCCACCGCCTCCTGGCTGTTCTTAACATTACGCAGAGCAGCAGTAGCAAAGACACGCATTTCATGAATATTGAGATTGTTCAGTACATCCTTAAATTCCTCCAATACGCTGATAACCTTTTCAATACCCGCCGCAGACATATACTGTCCCCTTACATAAGAAGCCAGACCCACGGTTTCCTTTTTGCTAAAAAGCAGCTTCAGCTTCCCATCCTTAACATCATATACATTCATTCTAACGGTATTGGAACCAACATCTACGATAGTATGCATCAATAATTCCTCCCAAATACACAATTATGCCTTTTATTTTCATATCCTATATAGTACCGCCTTAATGTAAAATCCAATGTAAGGGTAATGTAAATTTTTTGTAAAATTCCCAGGACAGGAATATGCTTTTTCAAAGTCTGACAGGCATTAGGTTATAAAATAAAACTGAAACTATTTTTGCTGTACAATTATTTAAGTTTGCCATTTTTCTTGACATATAAAACTATTGCATATACAATTTTATATAGGGACTATTTCTGCCATGAGATAGTAAGGGATACGTGGAAGGAATATTTGCGGTTTTCAAACCTCAGATAGATAAATGCTTTACCCAAAATGTACATTAGGAAGCTAGCTAATGTACAGATTTTTTAATGGAGGAGATTAATATGGAGAAAAAAACTATCAACGCCAAGAAAGCTGTCATGATCGGTTGCGGCTTTGTTGGATCTGCATCTGTATTTGCCCTGATGCAAAGCGGCTTATTTACAGAGATTGTCCTGATTGATGCCGATAAGGCCAAGGCTGAAGGCGAAGCAATGGATATCAGCCACGGTATTCCATTTGCCAGCCCTATGAAGATATATGCTGGCGATTATGATGATGTAGCAGATGCTGGCATTATCATTGTATCTGCTGGTGCAGGTCAGAAGCCTGGCGAGACCAGATTGGATCTGGTAAATAAGAATGTAGGCATCTTCAAGTCCATTATTCCAGAGATTGCCAAGAGAAATTTTGCCGGTATTCTGCTGATTGTTGCTAACCCTGTAGATATTCTTACTCAGGTTGCTATCAAGCTGTCCGGCCTGCCTGAAAACAGAGTAATCGGCTCTGGTACTGTACTGGATACTGCTAGACTGAGATATATGCTAGGGGAGCATTTGTCTGTAGACAGCCGCAGCGTTCATGCCTTTATTGTTGGCGAGCACGGTGACAGCGAGGTTGTAACCTGGTCCTCCGCCAATGTTTCCGGTGTGCCTTTGAGCACCATGTGCGAAATGCGCGGTCATTTTAAGCATAAGGAAAACACTGAGGAAATTGCTGAATCTGTTAAGAACAGTGCTTATGAAATCATCAACAAGAAGCATGCTACCTACTATGGTATTGCCATGTCTGTAAAGAGAATCTGCCAGGCTATTATGAGAGACGAGAAGTCCATTCTGCCTGTATCTCATATGATTCACGGTGCTTGCGATATTGACGGCATTTGCCTGAGCATGCCTGCCATTGTAGGTGCAGATGGTATTGAAACTGCTATCCCAGTTAATTTGAACGCTGAGGAAACCGCAAAGCTTAAGAAATCTGCTGATGCCCTGAAGCAGATTATCGACACCATTAATCTGTAATATATCATTGTAAAACAAACCACTAAGACGACCTTCCTGCAATTTTCAGGAAGGTTGTTTTTTTCATAATCTCGTGTATATTTTGCTACAACCATCTTGCAATTAGAAAAATACGATGAATATATAGGTATATCAAAAGTTTTCGACAGCGACAAATCAAAATTATTGCTATTCAAGCAGGAGATTGGAAAATATTGTCGAATAATAAATATATAAATCCTTTGTAAGTTTATTTTTGCAAAGGATTTTTTGTTGTCCATAAATAAAATAGTGGGAGGTGCAAGGATGAGAAATTACTTACTGTATCACATTTTTTAGTATCAGCTTGATTTGGATTTTCTAATTTGCGATAATATAGGAAAGGTCTGGTGTTGATGGGACAAAAGGATATTACGCAGAAAAATTTCGAAGCGTATAATGATGTTTTTTCGGATATAGTTAATGGCACACTTTTTGATGGACGAGAGGTAATCAAGCCAGAAGCTCTTGTTGATGCAATAGCGAAATCACAGTATAAAGCCGATGACAATGTCATACATGAACAGGAGAGGGATGTAGCTAAATATTGGACAGATAAAAATTGTTATATTCGTTTAGCCCTGCTGGGATTTGAGAATCAACTGGCTATAGATATGGATATGCCCTTGCGGGTGATGGGCTATGATGGTAGTTCCTATCGAGATGAAATGAATAATGATGAAATCGTCATTGATGAAGCTACAGGCAAAAAGCATAAAATCCGCCATGAGCGTTATCCAGTTGTAACTATTGTGCTATATTTTGGCAAGACACCTTGGAAGAAGCCATTGAGCTTATATGATGTATTGAAAATATCTGATGAATTGAAGCCATTTGTTAATGACTACAAAATCAATTTGATTGATGTGCCAAGGCTTACAGGGGAGCAGGTAGAAAAATTTACCAGTGATTTTCAGATTATTGCAGACTATTTTGTACAGCTTAGTAAAAATAAAGATTATGTACCAAAGGATAAAATCATCAGGCATACAGATAGTTTCTTGAAATTAATGTCTGTACTAACTCAGGATAATAAATATGTTGAAATGGGTAGAGAACTTTCTCATGACAAGGGGGGAATCAATATGTGTGAAGTATTAGATAGGGCAGAGGCTCGTGGTGAAGCAAGAGGAAAAGTCATTGGCGAGGCAATGGGTGAAGCGCGTGGAAAAGCCATTGGCGAGGCAATGGGCGAAGCGCGTGGCAAAGCTATTGGCGCGTTGAATAAAACTGTAGAAATTCTGCGGGTGATTATTGCCAAGAATAGCTGGTCTAAGGAACAGGCTATGGAGTTTATTGGCATACCAAAGAGTGAGTTTGCCAAATATGCTGCTTTATTATAAGGTATTTTGCCAAACAAACCTAATATAAAAAATTTTAATTAATGATAAAAACAACAGAATAAATATTTACAAACTTTATAAAAAAGGGCATATTCGGCTTAAAAGGCGAATATGCCTTTATTTTTTTGTCAAGAATAAGGCTGTTGCAGGCAGGTATTAGAGGCGAGCTGTGAAGGAATATAAAAGAATTTCATCCTGTCTTGTACGGGGGGGCATTTGTGTTATAGTAAAAGAAATATTTAATGTAGGTGATTTTATTATGCCACAACCTTTTCTTTCAGTTTTAATATTGACGAAAAACAACCAACGAAGTATAAATTATGCTTTAATGAGCGTTCAGCCATATGCAGATGAAATAATAGTTCTAGATTCTGGTTCACAAGATAAAACGCTAGAAATTGCCAACAGATACACCGATAAAATTTACTTTAGAGAATTTGAACTTAGAGAAAACTATTTTATTACCCTACGGGAATGCTGCAAATGGAAGGTTCGACAAGCCGCTACCTCATTGCGCGTAGCACTTAAATTCTGATTTGCCGAATTGCCTATCTACTCAAATATTGTAACTGAAAGTCGTT
>ERZ773186.481-NODE-481-length-38355-cov-5.982585_pt1 | contig 38355 bp, 35 predicted proteins | sample MGYA00581000_ERZ773186 | MGnify/ENA primary metagenome ERZ773186 (study PRJEB29015, sample SAMEA2737752) | human gut metagenome | biome: human gut; feature: human-associated habitat; material: faeces | place: China | collected 2012 ...
TTCCATTTTCGGTAAGAGCTGCGGAGTGCAGTCTTTCCGGAGAAAGCATCTTCTCCCATGACAGGAACGGCAAGGTCGCAGTAGCGTATGAGGCACTCACAAAGGAGGTGACAGAGCTTGAAGAGCGTTCAAAAAATCGATCTGGGCCTGACCGGGTACGATGAGCTTTTCATGAATGACGCGGAGCGAAAGGAAAATAAACTCCCGCGCATTTATGACATTCCCCTCTCGGAGATCGACGATTTTCCCGATCACCCCTTCAAGGTGAAGCTGGATGAGGACATGGATCAGCTTGTTCAGAGCATCAAGGAGCGCGGGATCATCACCCCTGTCACCCTCCGACCGAAGGAGGACGGGCGGTACGAAATCGTATCGGGGCATCGCAGAAAGAAAGCCTGTGAGCTTGCCGGCTTTGACACTGTGAAGGCCGAGGTGAGGGAAATGACCCGCGACGAGGCCATTATTCTGATGGTGGAATCGAACCTGCAGCGTTCTGTGATACTGCCCAGTGAAAAAGCTTTTTCGTATAAGATGAGGCTGGAAGCCATGAATCGACAAGGTGAACGTGCTGACCTAACTTGTTCTCCAATGGATAACAAGTTAAAGGGAGTGAAATCGGCAGCTCTGTTGAAAGAAGAAACCGGTGATGGACAAGCCCAAGTATACCGCTATATTCGCCTTACTGAGCTTATTCCGGAGCTTCTGGATTTGGTTGACGAGGGGCGCATTGCGTTCAGACCGGCGGTGGAGCTTTCGTACCTGCAAAAAGAGGAACAGCGCGCCCTGCTGGAGCAAATCGCCTACGCAGATGCCACGCCGTCCCTTGCCCAGGCCATTAAGCTGAAGCGATTCTCCCAGGACGGAAAGCTGAACAACGAGGTCATTGAGTCGATCATGAGCGAGGAAAAGCCGAACCAGAGGGCGAAGATCAACATCAAGTACGCCGAGGCCAGAAGGTTTATCCCTGCCAGCGTTCCCTACGAAAAAACCGGTGAGTATATTCTGAAAGCGCTGGAATATTATCACCGGTATCAGGAGCGGCAGAAAAGTCGGAATGACGCAAGATAGGTTCTTCGCCAAGGGAGCAGTCTACCCTTTTGACGCTGCGTCAGCGCCGTTCCCCCTCTCACACTCTCCCACTCATTTACCGGCAATACCAGCTCAAAAGGAAAATATACAGGCGGCACAATTGAAGAAAACCAAGTGCATTCGTACAATATGAGAAAAAACAGTTATTGGAGGTCATCCCATGAAAAAGAATCTCATGTTGTGCGCGCTCCTGCTTTCCGTATTGCTTTCCGGATGCGCCGCAGAGCCATTGCAAGGGAAAACAGCAGGAAAAACACCGAAAGCTCCAACGCCACAGGAAGAAACGCCTGCTTCCTTTGAGCCGGTATCCACAGAACCAAACGCTCCCACAGAAGCCCCGACAGAAGCCGCCGATCCAGCAGCTTGCACATCAAATGAGGACAAACACGAAATCGGCCCTGCTATTTCTTCTGAGCCGGTAAGCGCACCCACGGGATCGAACGCGCCGGCATCGGAAGAAGCCAAGCAGCCACCCGTGCTTCCGGAGAAGCCGGAGGAAACAGAAAGCCCCACAGAGGAACCATCCGTTCCTGCGATAACCGAGCCGGAACCGACTTCGGAGCCCGAGCCTACATTTGATATCGAGCACTGGATTTCCTACGCAAAAAGCACGGCGGTGAGCTTGGGGCTGACCTTGGATAGCTCAGCAACCGATTGCTGGGACAATCCGATCACCGCAAAGCCGACCTGCATCTACCTGGAGCGAGACATTAACTCACGCCTGAACAGATGTGCGAAGGATGGGGAGATAACTGCAGCCTGGATCTGGTACGAATGCGTCGGCACAAGCAGCTACCTGATCTATATCGGGTACGCATAAGCATCAACAAATCAATACACCGAAATGAGCATCGTGGAAGCACGGTGCTTTTTTCATGCCTTGAAGGAGGACAGAACGAATGAAGAAGATTTTCAAAAGAGGAATGTCGGGACTGCTTGCAGTCCTCATGGCATTCACCGTGCTTGCGGGCTTTGGCACGACCACAGCCTTCGCCGCAAGCGAAACAGCGGAGTCCTATATGATTTCCTTCCCCCGTGACGGGGACGCTGCTCAGATTTACTCCGAGGACGCATGGGGACACTCCTCGAAAACCTACATGAACGGCTGGGCAACAGACTCCAGCAACTACACCACCCTGCACTGTATGGATTCCTTTGACGGGAAGGTATGCTATTGCATTGAGCCCGGCCTCTCCCGAAATGTCGGCGATACCTACCACGGCTTCGGTGAGGATTTCTGGGATAACTATCCCAGCCAGTACAACAACACCATCGAGCCGGACGATATTAAGCTGCTGCTGGGCCGTATCATGCAGTATGGCTATCAGGGCAACCTTTCCACCTCGTGGAGATCGCAGAACGATTCCGATGCGGATAAGCTGGCTCACGCCTTCGCAACTCAGCTACTTGTTTGGGAAACGGTTGTGGGCGAGCGCGATGCGGACTTTGACCATGTGAGCACCGGCGGCTATGACGAGATCCTGTCGCTGGTTTCCACCAATCATCCGCTGTATAGCCGAATCATGGACTATTATGACAGCATCGAGTCCAGCGTGCAGAGCCACGCCGTTTGCCCGAGCTTTATGAGCAGAAGCAGCGGCGGCGCAAAGACCATTGAGCTTGCGTGGGACGGCAGTCAGTACATTGCCGAGCTTACGGATACCAACCGCGTGCTGTCACAGTTTACCTTCTCTGCCAGTGAGACGGGCTTTCATTTCAGCGTGTCGGGCAATACGCTCACTATCACCACCGATACGGCTCCCACCGGCAATGTGACGATTTCTGCAAGTCGAAGCGCATCCCGCTGCGGCGTTCTTGTTTGGACGGACTATAAGCATGGCCCCAACGGTGGCGTTCAGGATACCATCACCTATACGGCCTCCGTCAGCGACCCCGTAAAAGCGTTTGTCAAGCTGAAGGTCAGCTACGGCAGCGCCAAAATCATCAAGACCAGCGAGGACGGCAGGGTGGACGGCATTACCTTCACCATCACCGGCGAGGGCGTCAATCAGACCGTTACCACCGACCGGAACGGTGAAATTCGCATCGACAATCTGATGCCCGGCACCTATACCGTCACTGAGCAGAGTTATGACAAGTATGTGCCCCAGGAAAGCCACCGCGTTACCGTGCTCGCCGGACAGACGGCGACGGTTTCCTTCAACAATGTGCTCCGCCGCGGTAATCTGACCGTGACCAAGACCTCCGAGGACGGACTGAACCAGGGTGTGAAGTTCCACCTTTTTGGAACCTCTCTCAGTGGCCTGCCTGTAGATGATTACGCCGTCACCGATGAAAACGGTGTGGCGACTTTCCGGGATGTGCTCATCGGCACCGGCTACACACTGGAGGAGATGGATACCGCCATTCGCTATGTGGTTCCCGACAGCCAGAGCGCCGCAGTGGAATGGAACAGTGTAACCAATAAGAGCGTTTCCAACATCCTCAAAAAGTTCAATGTCACCGTCACTAAGAGTGACTGTGAGGTCGGAACGGCGCAGGGCGACGCTTCGCTTGCCGGTGCCGCCTACGGCATCTATAAGGGCGATCAGCTTGTGGATACTTACTACACCGACGAGAACGGCCAGTTCACCACCGGCTATTATGTCTGCGGCGACGACTGGACGATTCGTGAGATCAGTCCCTCCGAGGGCTATCTGCTGGACAGCACCGTTTATCCTGTCGGTGCAGAGGCGGCCAATTACACCGTTGAGCTGAACGCTGCACCTGCTGTGGCTGTAACCGAGCAGGTGCAGAAGGGCAATATCGCCATCATCAAGCACTCGGATAACGGCGATACGCAGATCGAAACTCCCGAGGAGGGTGCAGTATTCGCCATCTATCTGAAATCTGCCGGCAGCTATGAGGCGGCAAAGGATACGGAGCGGGACTATCTGACCTGCGATGAAAACGGCTTTGCCCAGAGCAAGGACCTGCCCTACGGCGTGTACACCGTGCATCAGGTCTCCGGCTGGGAGGGTCGTGAGCTGATGAGCGACTTTGATGTGTTCATTGCCAAGGACGGTGAGACCTACCGCTACCTCATCAACAACGCCAACTTCGAGTCCTTCATTAAGGTCATCAAGGTGGATGCGGAGACCGGCAATACCATTCCCTATGCGGGTGCGGGCTTCCAGATCTTTCGTCCGGATGGCTCCAAGGTAGAAATGACCTTTACCTATCCGGAGGTTACCACCATCGACACCTTCTACACCAATGACGACGGCATGCTCATCACGCCGGAGAAGCTGGAGTTTGGCAAGGGCTACTCCCTCAAGGAGGTCTCTGCCCCTTACGGCTATGTGCTCAGTCATGAGGCGGTCAAGTTCGATGTGACCGAAGAGAATTCCACCGAGGAAAGCGGCGTGACGGTCGTTGCGGTGAAGCTGGGCAACTACGCGCAGAAGGGCATTATCAAGATTTCCAAAACCGGCGAGGTGTTTGCCTCTGTTACGGCGGCGGACGGGGTCTATCAGCCGGTCTATACGGTGCAGGGTCTTGCAGGAGCAACCTATGAGATCAAGGCCGCGGCGGACATCTACACCCCGGACGGTACGCTGCGCTGCAGCGCCGGCGAGGTGGTAGATACGGTGACTACCGGCGCAGATGACACGGTGGAAAGCAAACCGCTGTATCTGGGCAAATATGAAATCACCGAGATGAAAGCTCCCGATGGCACGGTCGTAAACAAGGATTCCCATACCGCAGAGCTTGTCTACGCCGACCAGGAAATCGAGATCACCGAAACTGCCGCCAGCTTCTGCAACGACAGACAGAAGGCGCGGATTTCTCTTTCCAAGGTGCTGGAGCAGAATAAACAGTTCGGCATCGGCATGAATAACGAGCTTTCCGCCGTGACCTTCGGCTTCTATGCCGCCGAGGAGCTTACCGCAGCAGACGGCTCTGTCATTCCGGCAGACGGACTGATTGAGATTCTGTCCCTTGACGAAAACGGGAAAGCCGTGCTCAAGAGCGATGTTCCCTTCGGCAGCTACTATGTCAAGGAAATCAGCACCGACAGCCACTACATCCTCTCCGATGAGAAGTATCCTGTGATCTTTGCCTATGCCGGTCAGGAAATCCCCGTTGTGGAGCTTGCCGTCAATGACGGAAAGAGCATTACCAACGAGATGATCTACGGGGAGATCCACGGCATGAAGAAGGATGAGGACGGCAAGGCGCTGGCCGGAGCTACCATCGGCCTGTTCCTTACAGACGGCACCGAGCCTATCCTGACCACTGTTTCCGCAGAGGACGGCAGCTTCACCTTCGCGGACATCCCTTATGGCGAGTATGTGGTTCGTGAAATCGCTGCACCGGAGGGCTATGTGATGGATGATACGCCTTATGCTGTGAAGGTGGATAAGAACGGCGCTGTGATCGAGATCGAGATCACCAACAAGCTCATTCGTGGCAGCGTTCAGCTGACCAAGGTGGATAAAGACTATCCCGATCATCACCTGAGCGGCGCAGTCTTTGAGGTATACCGTGGCGGAAAGCTTGTGGGCCAGATGGAGGAGCTGTCCGACGGCGTCTACAAGCTGGATGATCTGCCCTACGGCGATTACACGCTGAAGGAAACCGAGGCCCCCAAGGGCTTCGTTCTTGATGAGAAGACCTACAGCTTCTCCGTTAAGGGAAACAGCAAGACGGTCATCGTGGAAACCGAGGCCGGAAAGGGCTTTGTCAACCAGGCACAGGCCGGAGGCATCCGCATTGAAAAGACTTCGGATGACGGCGTGCTGAAGGGCTTTACCTTCCGCGTGGAGGGCACGGATATCACCGGCAATGCCTTCAGCAAGGACTTTGTGACCGACGAAAAGGGGCAGATCCACATTGAGGGGCTGCGCATCGGTGATTATGTGATCTCCGAGGTGTTCAACAAAGCCAACGAAAAGTATGAGCTTCCCGCAAATGTCACCGTAACCGTTCACGAGGGAAAGACGGTCGTTGCCAAGTTCCATAACAAGCTCAAGCCTGTTACGGATATCCCCAAGACCGGAGATACCACCAATATGCCTCTTTGGGCAGCACTTGCCGGTATCTCTGCAATCGGTGCAGGTGCGGCGGCCTTCTTTACCTTCCGCAAAAAGAAGGAGGTAGGCAAGCATGAGCGCTAAGGTCATTATCGGCATCGGTCTTGTGGTGTTTATTATCGCAGGGCTGATCGTTCTTCGCCTGAAGAACAGGAAGTAAAACGGCAAGGGGCGGCATCTTTTTACAGATGCCGCCCCGCTTATAAAAGGAGACGCTATGGAAGAGACAAGAAAAATCGGAGATTACTCCGTAAAGTATTCCATGTATATCGGGCACAAGGATATTGCTCTGGGCGAGAATCCCAACGCCGACAAGGATGAACGGTATATGTGCTGCTTCGTAGAGACCAACGCCATTTTCGAGCGCTATTCCGGAGTGCTGGTCAGCGACGATTTTGCAGAGATTGCAAAGGTGTTCGGCCAGCGCGTAGCGGATGCAGCCGAGGAGATTATTCAGGAAAACGAGAGAGCCTGTCAGGAGGTCGGCATAAATGAGGAACTCATGGCAGAAAGCTGCGCACCGGTTTCCTACAAAGATTCCATTGAGAACAAGGTGGTTGTCATCAAGGGCAGCATTCTCCGGCCTGAGTTTCGCCACGCCAATCACCAGCTTATGCTGTGTACCGGCGGCTTCGGTGCGCAGGCCAATGTTCAAGGAGACCGCAGATATTCAAACGGCGGATATGCTCAAGCTCCCCGTGCCGGAGGCCCATTACCACAGCGTTGTTTTGAAGCCATCGGAAACGCAAAAGGAAATGGTGGCCTCTCTTTCAGAACGAGCCGAGCGTGTCCGCAATAAGATGGTGGATTCCAGCGTGGATAACATGCTCCTCATCACCAATGACGGTAGAAAGCTCGCCTTGGATCAGCGGCTCATGAACGATATGCTCCCCGACAGCGAGACAAGCAAAGTTGGGACCTGTGCGGAGAATGTTTTTGACATCTGGCAGCGCACCGCTGATCGGAAATCGACACAGATGGTATTCTGCGACCTGTCTACGCCCCACGGCGACGGCAAGTTCAATGTGTACGATGATCTCCGGAACAAGCTGATTGCCAAGGGCATTCCGGCAGAGGAAATCGCCTATATCCACGCGGCGAATTCAGAGGCGCAAAAGAAAGAGTTGTTTGGCAAGGTGCGCTCCGGTCAGGTGCGGGTGCTCATCGGTTCCACGCAGAAAATGGGAGCCGGCACCAATGTGCAGACGAAGCTTGCGGCACTTCATCATTTGGATTGTCCGTGGCGACCGTCTGACCTGCAGCAGCGGGAAGGACGAATCATCCGCCAGGGCAACGAAAACAAGGAGGTCGATATTTACACCTATGTTACGGAGAACACCTTCGACAGCTACCTGTATCAGTTGGTGGAATCCAAGCAGAAGTTCATTGGGCAGATCATGACCAGCAAATCCCCGGTGCGCTCTGCGGAGGACATTGACGAAACCGCCCTGAGCTATGCGGAAATCAAGGCGCTGTGCGCCGGCAATCCCCACATCAAGGAGAAGATGGATCTGGACATTGATGTGTCTCGCCTGAAGCTGCTCAAGGCCAACCATCTGAGCCAGCGCTATGCTCTGGAGGATCAAATTCTGAAGGAGTTTCCGCAGAAAATCAAATCGTTGGAGCAGCGCATTGAGGGCTATCGTGCGGATACTGACCAGCGAAAAAGAAATACCGAGCCCAACGAGGACGGCTTTTCTCCGATGTTTATGCCGGGCGGCACGGTAAGAGAAAAGAAGGCCGCCGGCGATGCTATTCTCGGGCTTTGCAAGTCCATGACAAGCCCCAATCCGATTCCCATCGGTCAGTACCGTGGCTTCGATATGGAGCTGTCCTTCGACACCTTCAGCCGGGAATATAAGATCACGCTGATTCATCAGCTGCGGCATACGGTCACGCTGGGCACGGACATCTTCGGCAATATTCAGCGACTGGATAACACCCTCGGCGCTTTTGAGGAACGGATGGCGGCGTGTGTCGAGCAGCTGGAAAATACGCGGGTTCAGCTTGAAAATGCAAAGGCCGAGGTACAGAAGCCATTCCCCCAGGAGGAAGAGCTTGCAGCGAAAACCGCCCGCCTGAACGAGCTGAACGCCCTGCTCAATCTGGACAAGAAGGAGAATGAGATCGTGGACGGTGAGCGAGCCGATGAAGAACCGAGCCGCTCCAGCGATGACAGGGAGCGATGACATCATTCGCACATTTGCAGCACGGCACTTCCGCCGCTACAATGAAGCCAGATCAAAGGACGGAGGTGCCTGATATGTTCAGACGCAAAAAGGATAAGCGAATTGTTGAGTTAAATCCGGAAGAACTCCGGCTCGCTAAATATGCGCTCCTGGGGTTCCGAAACAAGCTGGTCGCGCAGGGCAAACCGACTGAAGATGTCAATGCGCTGTTACTGAAAATCATGAAGTAACCAATGATAGCCGCAGGGAGTAAAAACCTTGCGGCTATCATAAACTAATGAGGTCGATAATCTAAAATGTGCGCGAGGCAGCTTGGATTCGCCCATGAAATGTGCGAAACGGATTGACAATCGCCCATGTTTTGTGTATAATGAAGCAGGAAACTCATGCTGGAGAGTGATTCAGATGTATTTGAAAAGAAAAGTAGATGCCTTCTTAGAGGAATGGAAAGCAGATAAAAACAGAAAGCCCCTTATTGTCAAGGGAAGCCGTCAAATAGGCAAAACGGAATCGATCTTGCATTTTGCTGCCGATCATTACGAAAATGTGATCGAGATCAATTTTGTCCGCGACGAGAAATACAAGGGAATCATCGCGGACGGATATGAAGCCGCTGACATTATCAAGAACATTTCACTCATTGACCCGACAAAGAAGTTTGTGCCCGAAAAGACGCTGATCTTCTTCGACGAGATTACGGAGTTTCCGGAAATTGCAACATCGCTCAAGTTCTTCTGCATAGATGGGCGGTTTGATGTGATTTGCAGTGGGTCAATGCTGGGAGTCAATTACAAGAAGATCGAAAGCAACAGCGTAGGGTATAAAAAAGACTATGAGATGTTTTCGATGGATTTCGAGGAGTTCTTGTGGGCAAAGGGCTATGGAGATGACACGGTAGAAAACCTGCTTTCCCATATGAAGGAATTCAATCCTTTTAGCGAGTTGGAGATGAATGTCTTCCATTCGCTGTTTCTGGATTACAATATCCTTGGCGGAATGCCTGCTGTCGTCGCGGAGTATATCGAGCGAAACACCTTTGAGGGATCGCTTGATACGCAGAAGCAGCTCATAGCAGACTATAAAGAAGATATTCGCAAGTATGCCACCGGAATCGATCAAACAAGAATTATCAATGTGTTCAACCGGGTTGCGCCGCAGCTTGCAAGGGAAAACAAAAAATTCCAGATTTCCAAGGTGGCATCCGGCGCAAGATTCCGGGATTATCGAGGATGCGCAGAGTGGCTTTCGGATGCAGGTATGGTCAACATCTGTTACTGCATGGAGTTTCCGGAACTGCCATTGGGAGGTAATTACGAACCTGACACATTCAAGCTGTATTTTGCGGATACGGGTCTTCTGGTATCCATGCTGGATGATGAATCGCAGGAGGATTTAAGAGCCAATAAGAACCTGGGTGTTTATAAGGGAGCCCTCTATGAGAACATGGTAGGAGAAGCTCTCATCAAGCAAGGATATAAGCTGTTCTATTACAAAAAAGAGGATTCCACGCTGGAAGCCGATTTCTTCATTCGTTCAACCGCATCCTTGATTCCTGTTGAAGTAAAGGCGAAAAGTGGGCGGGCAAAATCAATGAAAACATTGATTACCTCTGATCACTACCCGGATATCAGATATGGGATTAAGTTCTCAAAGAACAATATCGGGCATGAGGACAGGATATACACATTTCCGTACTTCTGCACATTTCTGCTGAAAAGATTTATGGCTGGTTTTCACGCTGAAGAAGAAGCGGAATAACAAAGACAGCATGGGGTACGCCTTGGTATTCTTGCTACCCGTAAACGGGTCAATAAATTCTTTCAGACTCATTTGGTCTGCTATCTGGTCTTCGTCAAGCTGATGCTTGATGCACTCCGCAATTTGCTTCTTATTGCGCCCTACTGTGTCTACGTAGTACCCCCTTGCCCAAAAGTGCCGGTCTCCATACTTGTAATTTAAATTTGCGTGTCTGTCAGATATCATCAGGCTGCTTTTTCCTTTGAGATATCCCATGATTTGTGCTGCACTATATTTCGGTGGAATACTGATCAGCATGTGGATGTGGCCCGGGCAGGCTTCTGCCTGAATGATTTCTACTCCTTTTTGCTCACACAATTTTCTTAAGATTACTCCAATATCCGTTCTGATTTGTCCATATATCGCCATTCTGCGGTATTTGGGTGCGAATACTACATGATACCGGCATCTCCATCTTGTGTGCTGCAAATTTGCGATATCTTTTTCCATCTCAAAAGACCTCATGGTATTTTATTTGCGCAGTTGCCCGAACGTGCTTTCATTATGCCAGAAGATCTTTTGACTATATAATCTTTTTTACTCTCCCCAGCAGAGCTGGGGGTTGTCGTTCCGCTAAAGCTAGCCAAAGACAGCAGGGCACCAAGCTACTTTCTTAGCTTGGTGCCCTGCATTTTTTGTTTGATAGACTATTGCGCCATATCTCTCAAAATATCAGCAACACGACATCTAGTCAATCACAGCAACGCGTGCATCTTATTATCTGGGTAAAGATAATAGGAGGACGGCATATACCGTAAAGGTGCGAAATCCATGCGAATACTTAGTTCAGTATAAACGCCAAAATGTTGTGAGTGTATTCTGAAAGCTACAAACACAGACCTTTGCCGATTGATAATTGTGGTCTTGTATTTTAGTATCTATTCACAAATGCCTGATGTATTTTTTATCAGCTTTTCTGCATTCTCTCAAATTTGAACTCTCCAAAACAATAGGCTTTAACGTAATTTCTCGACAAATAATAAAGCGAACACTATGAAACTGCTTGATAATTCTGATATTATCTGCTATAATAAATATTAAAGACATTCTATTATGGGGAGGAGTTATGCGACGATGGCAGCTAGCTATAAAAAGCTTTGGAAGCTTCTAATAGATAAAGATATGAAAAAGAAGGATTTGCAGTCACTAGCAGGTATTAGTAATTATACGATTAGTAAATTAAACCGCGGCGAGAACGTGACTGTAGACATCCTTGAAAGAATATGTGAGGCTTTGAATTGCACGACAGACGATATACTAGATTTTACCGAACCATCTAACACAAACAGAATCGCGAAGGGAGTAGGTGAAAAATGAAACCATTTGGTGAGTTTTTTGAGATAATGCTGAACTCCTGTTGTGCGTTTTTAGGAGTGAATAATAATGATTTTTTTGAGTTTTGCTTTAAAACATTTCACGCGAATCACGAGAGCAGGATCAGAGGTGAAATGGATTCACTAACTAATAATGCAAAACATATCATGAGTGATGGCCTAGCTCTATTGCTTGGAATAACCGGACCATTTGACCCTGAATTCCCCGGACTTAATAAAACTAATCGTTACGATAGCAGCCCTGATGGTGCCCGCCAAGGATGGTATAGATTTAGAAGAATGGGGTATATTGACAGGACACCCACGATTAAAGAAAACATGCTCATTGGCACAATTATAATCTTGTGCTTAATATCAACAGCGCAAGATGCTTTTGCGGAAACAGATGAGCGATTTGAAAACAAGTCTTTCGATAATAATGAGTTGATTGCTTGGCTTTGTGAAGCCGCGAATTACAGCAATGCCTTTTATATTGAGAAGGTTAAAACTGACGCGCAGTACTTACTCCCCTTTTTACTTTCCACTTTATTCTACTGCCGAAAATGGCAAATTGATGGTGAAAAACCTGGTTTTGACATAGCATTTTGGTTGGATAGCCATTTCAACTCTTGTATTCGCATCTCAAACGATACAAAGATATTAGAGTTTCAGAAAGAATACTATTTCACTCTTTGGAATGCCAGCAAAACGCTCGATATTAGAGACATGGTTAGCGGTGCGCAATTGTCAAGTATCAGCAAAAATGCACAAATATCAAATCTGTATATCATTCCTCCTTTTTTAAGGGATGGCGAAGTTGTCGATCACCCTATAGATGATCGTTCTCTGTTTTCTTATTTAGTCGTAGCAAATACTGGCTGCGGTAAAAGCACCTTTCTCCAAGCAATTATCACAGCAAATATTTATGAGAAGGTTGCCGCCCTACAAATTGCGTCTCTTGCAGAAGAGGCCATGAGCAGATATAAACTGATAAAAGAAAAATTAGGATTTTCAGGGGACTATTTCCCTATCTTGGTAAAAGCAGATAGTATAAACCATGTTGAGCTTGAGAACCTACGGGTAAACAGTCTTCTCGACTTCGCAGTTGGTTCTGAATGTGAGTCTTTCAAAAAATGGATTGAATATATCGTCACTCAACAGTGCGCCGGGAAAGTGCTTCTTCTAGTTGATGCATTAGATGAAATAGATGGCAGTAGTCGCAAGGATCTTTTTGGGAAAATGATTGAAAGGTTCACAAGTGACTATCAGGATGTGAACATCATCCTTACAAGTAGACCTATTGACTTTAGAGACTTTCACGGATGCACCTTCTACGATAATCATATTAGAATCTCTTTGGGCCAATTTGGTGAAGAGGAAATACAAGAACTAATTTCAAAATGGATGCAATGCGACGTATCATTAGCTAAAGATTCTGATATAGAGAAAAAATATCGATTATTTCTCGAAAACGAGTATTTGTCCAGACTAGCTCCCAACCCGTATATGCTTAGTCATGTGCTGCGCTATCAGGCCTATCATGTTAATGCAACGCCTCAAGAGATAATATCTCATGTCATTGATAATTTAATCATAAAGAGGTGGCCAGTAGAGAAGTACGAGAAACTCGGTATTACAACGGGGTACATGCGGGAGGTCTTGGCTTATATTGCCTGGAACATGGCATATGAAAAAGAGCATGTTATTCCATCAAGCAGTATCATTTCGTGGTTCTGTAGAGCCTCTGAAGAGATTGATGAGAAAGAGATTGATCGTAATACCTGGAAGCAGGTTGTAAAAGAAATGACCGCGCGGTCCGGCTTAATTGTACTAGAAGATATAAATTATGTTTTTCAGAATGAAGTGATTGAGCATTACCTGGCATCTGAATGGATAGTATCAAACTACAGCAGGTGGAGCCTAGAATATAACTCAGAGTTCTTTGTTCTTCACAAATTGCAGGACGTTATTAGTGATATCGTCGATGATGAATGCTGGGAGGATATACTAATTATGATGTTCTCTCCTGATAAGAATTACTATCGAGTACGATTTGATGAGTTAACTCCGGCTCTACTAAAGTATTTGCTATTAAAAACCGCTGAAACAATGAACCCCAGGGAAATAATGATTATTGGGAATGTCTTTATTAATGTCGTTAGGAACACTTTTGGCAAGAATCATATCACAAACGATGTTTCTGAGAGTGGAAGGCAAGCTCGGCGGCAGATTACAAAGTTTCTCCATAATTATTCTCATATTATAGGAGATTCATGGAAGACACGCCCTGAATTTCTTGATGCCTATGAGTTTTTAAAGAATAACAAGATTATAAATGTAGGAGGCTAACACTAATGAGTAACGAGTTTGAGAAAAACGATGACCTTTTGAGTGCAACCCCAGCGGACAGATTAAAACAGCTTATCGAGCAAGTTTCCGGTGATAAAGACGCACCGGAGGGGCTCTTGGAGCTGTTAAAGAGGATGTCAGAAGATCCGGATCTGGATGCTCTCGTTAGGGACAATAAAGAAGAAGCAGCGCGAAAAGAAGCTGTTGCGAATGAATACGCCGATAGCATTCATGCTTTCTTTGAAGGAAAAGGATGGCACTATACTGCATTAGATTCGAAGGGGCGCGTTATGCTGTTGGGTTTCAAAATGAGAAATTCAACTGTTCGACTTCAAATTATAGTTGAGGAAGATGCTGAGTGTATCAGATTTAATATTCAACTATTTACTTGTCTGGAAGAATATCGCCTTGCAATGAGCGAATATATCACGGAACTGAATCACCCCTTGCGTTACGGAGCATTCCATATCGACAAGGAAGATGGCGAAGTCACTTATCGTTATTCGGTCTCCTATAAAGATTTGCCCTTTAGTGCGGAATCTTTTGAGGGATATATTGATGCATGTACAGTTACAACTGATAGGAATTATAGAGAGCTCAGCAGAATAGCAAACGGAAAATTCAGCGATGAAGAAAAGAAGGATTGGTTTAGAAAAATCAAGCAATTTGCCATTGCTCTAAGCCAATAAGGGGGGGGATGCCGTGTTCAGCGTTACGGAAAAAAGATATATCCAGGAACTAATTGCACATTGTTCGCATTTTCGACCTGATGGGTTACCTTCCGCCGGAGAAGCATTTTATCAAAAAATAACTCTTGAAGATATTTATACCGGATTAAAATTGAAGGGTGATCGTGAGACTAAAGAGGACTTAAAAAAGGGGGCGGAGTTCTCCAGTTTGGCAAGTGCGGATTCGATAGAGAAAACTAATGAAATCTCCATAGCCCAAAACGACAGCCTCTTTCCAACTTCTGATTCGCTTGACGAGGCTGATGCCCCATTTGGAAGCTTAATATCATTTATTGATGCACAAATCAGCAAACCAGCTCCCGATAAAAATGAACTTTCGTCATTCATTTGGCTTCTTGATGAACAAATAGCTGCCTTATCTGGCAATATAGTGTCGACATCACAGCAAAAAGATATTATTGAATCTAAAAGCCCCGTGGAGTTAGTCTCAGCTATTGAAAATAGTAACACAATACTAGTTAATAAACCATCCTTCAAAAGAAAGCGATACGAAAATATTGAGCAAAAAATCCTTGAGGATATAGAAGCAAGAAAATACGACGATAAACCGATTGGCCCGATTTTTGATGGGTATCCATCTCGAAAAATCATCCTATCGGATCCAGGATACGGCAAGACAACATACGCCAAAAGAATAGCCTTAGCATACGCTGCTAAAGATGAAGTTGCATTGAGAGACTTCTGGCCTGGTAATTTGTTTCCTGTACTCCTTTATTGCAGATCTTTAAATGACTATGTAATTAGTGAAAATGACTCGTTCGCCTCTATTGCATTAAAGATGGCAATGAAGCAATTTGATAGCATATCAGATGAGGAAGAAGCATTCAAAACGATGCTTGACTCGCATGCTGCCTTGGGGGATATGCTGTTAATTATTGACGGTTACGATGAACTCTTTTCCAGAGATAATCAAAAGATGTTTTCTAAACTCCTTCTCGAATATCTAATAGCTAATGAAAATGTTCATCTCATACTGACATCTAGACTTGTTTCGTTTGTAAAAGATGGACTCGCTGAAAGAGAAAGCATTAATTACATTTTGTCGGTTCCCGGAATTAAGTGCGCTGAAATTAAACCACTAGATGAAGAAAGCAGAGAAGAGTTTATTAAAAAATGGCATTTGGCATTATTTCCGTATGATCCCGAGAAGAAAAAGACGGCTGACAGTATAATTGACCAGTTGAAATCGCCGGCTTATGCATATCTCAGGCCGATGACATCTGTGCCACTACACCTTTCAAATATTCTTTTTGTTGCACGAGTAACGAACAGAATACCGACCAACAAGGTCCAATTGTACGAAGAATACATAAGCGTTTCTTTGAACTGGCATGCGACGGGGAATCTCGAAGCAGATGAAATTAAAACTCAGCTTGCTTACGTCGCTTATTATATGATGAAGCGCGGGCTAATTCGTTTTTCTAGAGGTATGTTAATCCAAGCATTATTAAAATGCTCGGTTGATCTGGACGGGGAATTCCGTACACCGCTGGACGAAAACAATGTTGATACATTTATCAATGAACTGGAGGAGAGAACGTGCCTGCTAAAGAGTATTCGCAAACTACTTGGAGAAGACTATTACCAGTTTACTCATCTTCAATTTCAGGAATACTTGACTGCATACGCAATAGCTAAATGTTGCTCTGAAGATTTGAACACCCCGCGAGAACTAGTTGCGAAATACTATAACAAAAACTCATGGCGCGAAGTGATTGTTCTTACAATAATGCTTGTGAATCGTTCAGAACGAAATCAATTGATTGATTATCTAATACACGAGGCCAAAACGACCGATGATAATTACTATGCAACCAATCTTCTGTTTGAATTAATTACAAACGGAGTAATCAACAAGTTAGAGAAAAGGCACGCAATATATGACCTGTTGTTCAAAGAACACATCACTGACAATCAAATTAATAGTATATGCAAATTTTTGGAGGATACTCAATCCGAGGATTTTGTCGGTTATGTTACGGAAATGTTCGAGCAGAGCCTTGCATTGGGTGATAGTAACTACTCGTTCGCTTTAGCAACAATTAAGGCATATGAGTATCTGAAGAATAATAAGAACCCACTTGAAGAGGCGGAGAAACAGGTGCTTACCCAAAATGGTACCGATTTTGTTGCAAACCTATATGTTTTTACTGTCTTGGGCTGGTGTAAATACTGCAATATCAAAAGCGATTTTTTTGGCCAGGATATAATTCTCTCGGATGCTTTTCTTAGGAAAATTACACAACTCTTGAAGGTAAAATCTGATTGTTATAATGATGTAGCGACGGTGATTAAAGATATCATTTTGGCAGAATACATCGTGGACTATAAGCAATTTGATGAGGACGTTTTTAAGAGTTCGATCTGCTATCTTACCGACCATAATGAAAAAATACGAAATTCCGCAGAAAAGGTGCTTTCGGTTTTTCCGATCAGCTTCTTAACACTTTCATTCGCTGGTAACAATGATGTTGAAGACCTAAAATCCGAATATCTCGAGAAGTATAGAGTATGTTTCCGTGATCCGAAAAAAGCTGAGGAAACAGTGTTTCTATTTGCAGTTTGCACGTTGCTGGGGTGTTGGGATGTTGCCTCCGATGAACTGCTCAATGAGTTTACAGACTTAGAGGGTTACTATGAGCAGAACAAGAAGGATTCGAATGATGAAGCAAGAAAAAGGCTTTCAATATTACGGAAACAGATTTCTGATTTGTCAGATCCGTTTTCTGCAGGAATGTACTACTATAGTATCAAGGAGTATAGCTCTGCAAAAGCCGCGTTCATTCTTGCTTACAGGAAAGGCACCACTGCAGTTAAGAACAACTTAGCATATATGCTTCGCAGAGGCGAAATAAGTGAGGTAAGAATTGAAGGAAAAGCACATAGCGTTTCAGAATTGCTTGCCGAAGGTGTCTCCGAAAACGAACCGTTTTCCGTTGTTAATTATGCTCTGAATGAATCAAAGCGCAAGTCGAATTATGACTATGAACATGGAATGTCAATTATAAATCGGATAGTTGGAGCAACACCAAGTCAGATCTACAGCGTGTATTCATGGTGGGACGAACTTGTTAAGTCGGGAGACCCAGAGGGCTATATTGTGCTTGCATGGTTAGTGGAGCTGGGGCTAGTTAATGACATTCCTCATAAGCCACTTGAGGAGCTAAAACAATACATATAATAGAATTGCTCCTTGTGACGCACGGAAAACCGTGCGTCACTTTTTTATGCAGTTATGTTACTTGTGTGCCGTTTTATGTCCGGTTGATATTACGGCAAGTAAATGGGTGCAACGGTACAATATAGTCAGAGGTCAGGCAAACGGCCACACCTCTACAACATCAAACGAAAGGAGCTAATCACGCCCCATCAAAAACTGCAATCAGTCTGGGAAAACTCATCGCTGATATCAACGTGGTAATTGATACAGTTGACGATACCACAACTTTTTTGCCTTGAACTACAGAAAGCTGCTGTAGGTATAACAGACCGATTGGCTCACTTGCTAAATGGCAAACAAATCATCGATGTCCACTGTTTATAGTAATTGTTGTAGTTAGGAGTTTTAAATAATTACAGTGAGTGTTGCAGAGTTTCTGCACAGCTTTAACCCTTGGTCAAGGTGCATTATATCAGACGTCGCGAACCTGATAAGATCGACTTGGTCTTGTGGTTATGAGCTGTTGAGTGAATATTGATGGTCAAAGAAAGAGGATGAGTAAACTCTTTGGTGTGGAGTTCCTGACGCGAAGATCAGAAAAGGGGGATAGCATGAAAAACTATGAAAGGTATCCAGTCGGATGGTGTCTATGTAACTTCGATACTACTCGCCTGATGAGAGCCGGTTGGCAACTGGCCGAAACCAGCGAAAGCTGGTCGCGAGAAGCCTGTTGTAACACACGATTTCTCAGAATGTTACATGATGTGCATTACATGTTGCAGGTGTGTAACTGCAAGTGCAGAAGATGTGTGAGACAATAGAATCACAGACGAGACAATCGTCAAATAACAAAGAAAGTGAGCGTGAACAAAATGACGGATACGCGTAATGGTGCACTGTCTGAACAGGTTGCAGGTGCTGATCTCGATCCCAGAGCAAAAGGATTCATGGAAATGCTTGAGAAGGATGAAAATGTTCCGCCCGAGCTGTTGGAAAAACTTCGCGGCGCTGGAAGCGATCTCATTCGTAGGCTCTTCAGTGATGAGGATACCGACGAAGAGAAAGTTAAGCAGGCCGACGCCTATTATGAAGGTATTAAATCCTTTATCGATAAGAACGAGTGGCATGCATCTATTGTCGACAAGGAAAACAGAGTGATTGCGATGGGCTTTTCCATGAAAAACGCCGCTTTTAAGGTGTTGGTTCGCGTCGATGCAGAAGCAGAGAGCGTAACCATTAACGCGACACTCCCTATCTCATGCTTGAGCGAGTATCGCTTTCTGATGGACAGCAAACTGAGCCGGCTCAACGAGACTCTTCGTTATGGAGCTTTTAGGCTTGATGAGGACGATGGGGAAATCACCTATCGACTTACGTTCTCTATCGCTGGTCAGGAATTCAACGACAAGATGTTCGACAACTATCTTGACTGTTGCCTTATTACCCCCGATATCAACTACAAGAAAATTGTCAAGTATGCTACTGGCGCACTTAGCAGGGAGGAAAAGGTCGAAGTCCTCGGGAAGCTGAAATCTCTTGCCGTCGCACTCAATGACTGATATATACATGTATCCCGCCCGAATGAGAGCCGGACGGCAACCGGCCGAAACTACAGTAGCTGTGACCGCTGCTGTAGTCGTGGGAAGCCACAAAAATAGACTACCATTTAAGGAGGACAAAACAATGAGTAAATGGGATGGCAAGTTTAACGGTACATACGACACTTCGAGGTACGCTGACCATTCTCTGGCTGATGATATCATGGATGCGGGGTGCGGTAAGTTTGCCTACGAAGGGCCCAATGGCGAGCTGATCCGTGAGAGCGATTCTCGCATTGATGTCTGGGGTCGTGGCGATGGAAAAGGGCACTACGATCACTACTATTACAACGGCCCTGATGACTACGGCAAAGCCCCTGATGGACGGCATGACTGACCCCGCCTGAACGAGAGCTGGATGGCAACCGGCCGAAACTACAGCAGTTGTGGCCACTGCTGTAGTCGTGGGAAGCCACTAATACTGAACAAAAGAGATACATATTTTTCTTCATGTTATTACTCTAAAGTGGATATTTGCTTCCCTATAAAAGGAATAGGCAATCAACTACAATAGAGTCAGAAAATGAAACAAACCAAACCCAAGCGAAAGGAGATGATATTATGTCCCATTCCTGCAAGAACTGCCACGGAACCGGAGAAGCAACTTGTCCGAGATGTGGCGGTGATGGAAAGATTCAGAACGAGACATGCTATTACTGCAATGGCAATGGTACGGTCAAATGCCCCGCCTGCGAAGGCAAGGGAATCATCAATGAATGAATAATACTTAGGAGGTATTAAAAATGAACCGCAACTACAATTTCAACGACTATCCCCCTGTAAATGTGAACATGCAGCACATGCCGGTGGCAATTGTCTGCGACACTTCCGGCTCGATGTCCGGAACCCCGATCCAGAATGTAAATCTGTCTGTAAACAGATTTACTGCGGATGTTTGCAAAGATCCGAAAGCAGCTGGACTCGTTGACGTCGCTGTACTGAGCTTCAATGAAGAACCCACTGTGGTGCAGGGATTTCGCCCCATCACTGAGCTTCAGCCGGTGCGGTTTACTGCTGAAGGCGGTACAAACATTCCCGCCGCGCTTGATATGGCAATCAACAAGCTCCGCGAGAGATGCAAACTCTACGAAGAGAATGGCATTGAAATCAAAATGCCGTACATCATTCTGATTACAGATGGTGACGGCGGTGATGTTACCGAAATCGCACAGATCATCAAGAAGCGCACCGCAGATAAGAAAATGCAGCTGTGGGTTCTCGCTGTAAAAGGTTATGACAAGGAGACGGTCGCAAAGCTGACTGATGGAAAGCGTGTGTTTGAACTGGTTGATGAAGCCGGTTATGACTTCACCGATTTCTTCGACTTCATGGCCATCAGCATCAAGGCTGTTTCTACGAGCTCGCCCGATCAGCGCATTCATGTGGACAATCCTCTTGAGAAGGAACACACCAATCTCAAGGTTCCTGATCTTGATGACTGGCTTAACAGCTGATTGCTGTAAACAAACAGAGCGGCATGCTGAACATGCCGCTCTGACAGGAGGTTCATAATGATTCGATACTATACAGCAAACATGGCCGGACCTTATCACCTTGATAATGGCATCCCCTGCCAGGATTCCTTCTATATCAAAAGGGATAACAACGGAGTAGTGTATGCCAGCGCCGCGGACGGCCTTGGAAGCGAAAGCAACTCTGATGATGGATCGCGCATTGCTTCTCAGAAGTCCTGTGATTACTGCATGGAGCATTATATGAGCGGGATGCCGTTTTCGGAAGTTAAGAAGATTATGAACAACGCTTTCGTTAATGCCTATAAAGCGGTGCTGGAAGAGGCACATACCGCTGGCAATTCGCCAGACGAATATGATACTACGCTCTGCATGGTTATTTTCGATGATGGTCATGTGTTTTATGGTCAGTCTGGCGACAGCGGCATTATTGCCTTAATGAAGAGCGGTGAGTATGTCCCGCTGACTACGCAGCAGCGTGATGAAGACGGATATGTCTTTCCGCTTTGCTCCGGTCCCAGCATGTGGGTTTTCGGAGAAGTCGAAGCTCCCGTCTCTTCGGTAATGCTGATGACCGACGGCGTGTGGGAACAGATCTGCCCTCCGTTACTCCGTAATCATGATGTGAAAATCAATGTTACACTTGCCAGCAGGTTTATGGATAGGCATGAAACCTCGCTTAGATCTGTGAAAGCGCTTGAAGAGGCTGCAAGCAGATATCTTGAGAACTATCCTCGTAGGCTGCTGGACGATGATAAAACCATTGTGGTTATCTATAATCCGCTTCAGCCGGCTAAGAAAATGCCCGCAGAATATTATAAGGCTCCTGATTGGGTGTCACTGCAGGAAGCAGCTAAAGCCAATCTTTATGCTGATGATGACTCTGCTGACAAAACGCTCAAAAGCAGTGAAGAAGAGCTGGTTGAACATCCCAGCGAAGATTCTAACACTCCTGTGTCGGAAGATCAGTTGGATAAAGGAAACTGCGGCCTCCCTGTGAGCGATGCTGATGATATCTCCACCCACAGTGAAAACGACCACCTTCATACTCCTGACGTTGAACTTGATCCTATAGTTGTTGGTTCTCATGCAAAGCCCCAAAGAGCGAACAATTCCAACACCAACAAACGGCATAAGCATATTGAAGACGCCCCCCAAAAGGGTCAAATAGCACGGCGCAGGGATGTTGGCACAGCAAGACTTTACGATTTTCTGTCTGTGCTGATTCTAGTGGCCTTCAGCATTACAGCCTTTGCCATGAACGGATTTGTCAAGGAACACGCACCTGAAACATATCTAGGCGTTTTCCTGGTCTGCTTTATCGCAAATTCGACTGTATTGCTTCCTGCTCCAAGCATTCTGGTCGTATTGCAGTATTCGATGATCTTGAATCCGGTAGTGGTGGCGATTTGCGGAGCATTAGGTGCTTCCTTGGGCGAGATGGTCGGATTTATGACTGGAGTACATAGCCGTCATTTTGTCAGCGGGAAACTGATCGGGAAGATCGAGGATCATTTTCCAAGCCATCCTTACATCTTTGTACTTGTTTTTTCGGCACTGCCGCTCCCTTTGTTTGACGTTGTTGGGATGATGGCAGGAGCTATCCGGCTGAATAAGTTCAAGTTTTACCTTATATGTCTTGCAGGCAAGCTCTTCAAAATGTTGATGTTTGTCTGGATGGGACAAGTTGTAGCAAATTATATTCCTAGGTAGGAGGTGCAGAAATGAACGTGTGCTATGATCAGGCAGGAAGAAATATTGGCCTGGCAGATCACGCTTTGGCTTCTGGCGGCGAAGGAGCAGTCTACGAAATCGTTGGATATCCCAGAAAGGTTGTTAAGAAGTACCATCACGGAGCAGATGCTAAAAAGCGCGAAGACAAGATCCGGGAGATGGTAAAAATCAGCGCAAGCAACTCGTTCTCTAATGCAAAGCTTGCGCAGGACGTCGCATGGCCTCTGTCTCAGGTTTACGATCAAGGCCACAACTTTATCGGCTTCGGGATGAACAAGATTGCATTCAGCACTGAACTGGACGATCTTTACGTTTATCCTCCGAAGCAGAACCTTCATGTGACTATTAAAGACCGCATTGATTGTTTGATCAGCCTGTCTGACGTTGTCGATAGAATTCATCGAGCTGGGTTGGTTTTCGGCGATGGGAATCCCGACAATCTGAAGATTCGCGACGATTATTCGGTTTGCTTCATCGATGTCGATTCCTTCCATTTCAAAAGCGGTGGAAAAACCTATAAATGCGAAGTGTGCGCCCCAGGATATGTTGCACCCGAACTGATCAAAGCGTGTAAAGGAACAACCTATGCGGATTGTCCTGGCCCGACTTTTACGGAAGAAACGGACAACTTTTCCTTGGCGATCCACTGTTTCAGAATGCTTATGAACGGATGCCATCCATTCATCTGCCAGCGCCAGCTTAAGCGGGCTGGTTCTGCTCCGGCTCCGAAATCAACCGATAAGCGAATTGAATGCGGAGAAACTCCGTTTTTCAAGAGCATTCCCAATTATACGACGCCCAGCTATGCACCGGATATCAACGCACTCCCTCCGTACATTCGGGATCTGTTTAAGCGAGCGTTCGTTGATGGCCACAGCAATCCCACGGCCAGGCCGAGTCCCGCAGAGTGGAAAAAAGCTCTGTTGCGCTTTAGAAATGAAATAACCCAGTGCAAGCATAATCACACTCATTACTTCTGGAGCGCAAACGGCTCCTGCCCTTATTGCGAAGCAGATAAGCGCCATGCAAACAAGATGAATACGAGCATGGTTGCAATGGGGGGCAGAACCTCTAATACCAGCGTTCCGACAACGCCTGTACATACAACAGTATATACACCGCCTATTGCTGCAAGTCCTGCTGCAGCAGTTGCTAAGCCTGCTTCCAGTGGTTCTGCTGCGTTGTTCTGGTCGCTTACCATTGTGCTGTCGGTTATTCTTCTTGGCATTTTGGGAAACAGCGTTCTTCCGCAAATGTATAATTCGATTGCGGGCGAAGAGATTGTCACGATGATTGGCACCATTGGAGGCTGTATCGCAGGTTTCGTGGGAACAATTATCTATAATAGCTGCTGGGCGCCTGGCCGACACACAAAGTGCTATGAGTGGTATGAGTACATGCTTTCAGTGCTTACCTGTCTCGGATTTACCTTCGGGTTTGGGATCGCTATGGGACTAGTCTATATTGCAGCAGTAATCATTTTCTATGTTCTGGCGGCAGCGTTCGTCATTGGGATTATCGCCGCTATTTTTTCAGGAGGTTGATAGGATATGAAAGAGCGAATCAAAGAAATCTTGGTACAGAAAGAAGGGTACTCTCCGCGATCTGCGGAGAGTACTGCAAATGACCTGGAAAACATTAAGGATTCCGAGATCTATCAGGCCCTAATCCGCTGGATAGAAAGCGGAAAGAAAACCAATGTTGCTCGCGGTTCGTTTTCGTGCCGACAGCTTATGGCTGATCTCGGTATGAAGTATCCCGCAGCACTGATTTTCCTTGACTGGTACTGTGAAGATCCCAAGACTGCCATGGAATCTATCCGCTGCAGTGGAGGTTAATGCTATGACTTATGAACAAAGTGTAATGCTTACAGGAAGTCAATGGACAGAGCTCAGCGAAGAAAGAAAGCTTGAAGTGCTCCAGACAATCGAAAATCACTCGGCATTTGAGGCTGGCAGATTATCCTGCCCTGTTGTTGGGAAGTTTCTCTATACGGGAACTGATGGTGTCGTGCTAGGCACTTATGATCCCAAAAACCAGGTTATATATGTCAACAGCTCGCAGTTTGCCTCTGATACGAGATACGGAAAGGATTCTGAAGCAATTGTTACCGCTTGCCTGCATGAAGGACGTCATGCATATCAGCACCAGGTGGCAGATGGGATCGTTCTTCACGATAACCAAGCTGAAGCAGATGCATGGAAAGAGAACCTCTCAGAAGGAAATTACATTTCATTCAGGGAAAACCCACGAGCATACTATAATCAGCCTGTTGAAGTGGATGCTCGAAGATTCGCTGAAGAAAAGTACGCAGAAATTGTTGCAGAAAGACAGTCCTATGATATTGAGTCATACTCAGACCACGCACCAAAAGATGTTTTTGAGAGGCAGCTGTCTAATGAAATGGCAAACGAAGCGCCAAAAGCCGCGTTGTTTCAACAGACCGAAGGAGAAGCAAGCGGAATATCCATTAAATGAAAGAGGGCAGCAACAATTCCTCTGATTTAAGAAAGGCGGTGTTAAGCAATGATTACTAAAACAGAGACTCTTTATGGATCCCGAGTAACTGAAAATCCTATTCCTAAGATAAACGCAAATCCGTCAATTGTACTATCGGGCAACGGCAAGCGCTTCGGCATTACCAGAGATCAGCTCTCAACACATTGCTTGATGCTGGGCTCAACAGGCACCGGAAAAACTAACGCCATCCTGCACTGCATTAAACAGCTTAAAGCCTCTATGAATTCAGAAGACGTAATGCTGGTGTTCGACTCCAAGCTGGATTTTGTCAGGTTTCATAACGCAGAAGATTACGTCATTTCTAATCAGAGAAACGGTGTTGCAGTCAATGCTGATTGGAACATATTCATGGACATTGTTGCGGATGGCTGGGACAAGGAAGCAATTATTCTGAACGCAGATGAAATTGCAGAAGTAGTGTTTTCTGACAGCATTGCAAACAGTAGCCAGCCTTTTTTCCCTACAGCAGCACGAGATGTTTTTGCAGCTATCTTAAAAGCGATGACGTTTTTGGGCATCTCAGACATGGATTACCGGATCAAGCATCTTAACAACAGCACATTGAATCAGTACCTGTTGACAATCAATGCCGCTAAGCTTGTTGAGTTCCTTAACGGTTTCCCAGAGCTTAAAGGTATCCTCAAATATATTGGAGATGGCAGATCCGATCAAGCCCTTGGTGTCTTCGCTGAACTCCAATCCATTACAAGCAGACTGTTCGTGAAATGCTTTGGAAAAGACGGCAGATTTTCCGTCCGTAAAGCAGAACGGCAGCGCAACGGTAAGGCTCTCTTTATTGAGTATGATCCTGCATGTGGGCTGTCGTTTCAGCCGATCTATAGAATTCTGGTGGATCTTTTCCTTAAAGAAGCATTATCGCCAAGCCAGAAAAGAGGACATGTCTACATTATCTGTGATGAACTCAAAATGCTTCCGAGCTTAAACCACTTTGAAGATGCCTTGAATTTTGGACGTTCCCTTGGTATTTCAGTGATTGCCGGTATTCAGAGCATGGAGCAGCTGTACGAATTGTATGGTGAATACGGGGGCAAGAATATTGCTTCCGGATTTCAGAATGTCTTTTGCTTCCGAACCAGTAATGCGGCTTCAAGGGAATACATAAAAGGACTCTTTGGCAGAAATATATGTGCCTATCAGTATATTGATCCTGCGAACAAGCTTCGAGAAGAAATTCGTGAAGGCAACGCAGTAGAAGATTGGGACATAACTGTTCTTGCCAAAGGCGAGGCAATTATTGGACTGGATGGCGAAAAGCCCTTTAGATTCTATATAGAAAGGTTTGGGTGAGAATATGGGGCGCATTTTTAACACTGTTGCTACCCTCACAGCTTCAGCAGTCAGCAGATCTAATCGCAAGAAGACTCTGAAGAATATCGAGAGGATTAACAAGGCAAACAGAAATCTTGTGTACACGGGAAGAGTAACTGTTGACCAAGTTATCCCCTGTTATTATCAAATTGGTAATATCTGCGTTTCAGGAGGAGAGCAGGAGACGCGCAATAAGCTTGTTGTACAGAGCGTTCTTCAGTCTGCTTCTGTAGGACTGCCTACGGTTGTCCTTCATGAGGGCAACCACCATCTTGAGAGCGACCTGGCTCGTGTATGCTCTTCTCAGCCATATTTCAGGATCATCAACGGGAATAATCCCTTCTATGATCCGATTCTCAGGCTGAACGACGATGAGACGGCAATGATGATTGTTGCCGCTTCAAATCAAAATAATAAGATTGACGCAGCCGGCGCATTATATCTCCGCGCATTAACTGCGCTTCTGCGAAGCCGCGGCGTGACGCCTTATCTTAGAATGATTGCATCCTGTCCCCACAACTCGATTCAGTCAGTCATCATACATGAGGAGCAGGCTGGGCACTTGACGACTAATGACGCAACCGCTATTAGAAATGACATCAACGTTGGGATGGCGTCAAGAGCTAACATTGAATATTTCTTTTCTCAGCTCCAAGCTGAAACGGATATTGTGGCATGGAAAAGCCATCTGTCCAGAAGCACCTCTATTCAGGAATGCATAAAATCGGGAGGAACCATCGTTATTGATGTTGATTCCATGAACAAGAAGACTCAGCTCTCAATGATAACCTCCGAGATTGAGCACTGCTTATCCAAAGGTTGTTCCTGCCGAGTTGTGCTTGATGTTGCCGCTGTTTCCAGCAATGAGAGACTTGCTTCGCTTCTTAAAAGTGCATCTAATGATCTTTGCTGGACAGTATCTACTCCCGATATTGGGAATGGAGCAGGCGTCGCAAAAGATGATGCTTCTTCATGGCTGGCACTCTCCCATAAAGCTATTATCTTTGCGCACTCGGTTCATTCTGCAAAACAGCTTTCTAGAGAATTCGGTGAGTACGAACACATCGAGGTTACACAGGCTCATGCAGGGAACAACAGCATTGGTCAATTCGGACTGCATTTTGGAGCTAACAACAACGTGTCAACGTCGAATAAAAGGGAACGCGTCGTGAAGCCCGAAGAGATATCCAATCTGTCTCAAAACGAATTCTTTATGCTGGATAATAACACAGCTTCTTTGTATAAAGGAGAGTTTGCTTAAGGAGGTGCCGAAATGGATTTGGCAGCATTAATCCCTACAAAGCAGTATCGATACTACTTTGAGTGTCTCTCAAAGGAAGAAGCTGCAGTTTACGATGCGATGCTTTCTGGTTTGCTCCATTATTCAAAAGAGATTGTATGCCACGGGTGCACAGTATCTCAAGTTCAGAAGATTTATCACTTTTTGAAGCTTGATGTGCCCGAACTGTTTTACATAAAGAATATTAGGATAAGATATTTCACCGAAAAAGCCTCGCATTGCACTGTCATACCAGAATACCGGTTTACGATATCGCAAACTCACGACACATTGATTAGTATGTCGCGCCATTGCAGAGAACTGGTCGATAAGTACAAGCAGTGTAGTGACTTTCAGAAGGAAAAAGCCATTCATGACTATATTGCCATGACCGTTAAGTATAAGGATACTGAAGCGCCCTATAGTCACGAAGCGCCTGGAGCAGTTCTGTATCAAATAGGTGTTTGCGAAGGTATTGCTAAGGCATTCAAATACTTGTCGGATCAATTGGGGCTCCAATCCGTTGTGGTATTTGGAGCTTCAAATGAGCAAGGAAATGAAGGTGGTCATGCATGGAATCTTGTGAAAGTCAACGGCGTCTTTTATCACATCGACACGACCTTTGACACTACTATTTCAAGTAGCTGCATCAGATATGATTACTTTAATCTGTCAGATGCGGATATACAATCATCGCATCATTGGGACGATGAACTGCCGAAATGTCCAAAGACTTTCGGTATATATGAGAAAATGGGGTGCTATTTCAATCGCGGAAGAGCATTAGCCTCTTTCATAAGAAATGCTTCCCCTATGCAAAAAACATTTGTCTTTAAACTGCCCAGGACGTTCCTTGATGATGAAATGATTGTCGCATCGATCAAGAAGCTTCTCCAATCGAATATTCAATGCGGCTCGCAAAACTATAAACAGTACAGTTTATCATATAATTTGAAACAACTGGTTTTTCAAGTCGATCTCATCTGATCAGGGCGTGTGCAAAACAGCACACGCCTTTTCCTGTTTATTCAGCCTGTTTTTACTCTTCTGTGCTCCTGTTCCAACTTTTACCTTTGTTTTCCTCTCGGCTACAATAAAAACACAAACATGAAGGAGGACAAGGAAATGAGCGAGATTTTTATTCCTCAGATCATCACTATTACCGACGGACATGAGCACAGTGTTGATTTGAAAAGCTACCAGTTCACCAAAGAAAGATCAGCGGTTTAGTAGCTGCCGGGAGGAGTTCCAGAACCATATGTACGACAGTCCTGAAACGATACAGGGTATTTCTTTTGGCGCGATGGAAAGGATGGATTCACCGCAAGGATATACGCCTGAAGGTTTTACCTAGCAGCATAATCCCGAAACGGGCAGTTTTGACCTTGTATCACAAGATGACCATTCTGTCGGGCACACAGGTGGGAATGCATTGCGGGGCACCAACTAACGGATAACAAGAGCGGGGAGGATTCGTCTTTTTCCCTTCACGCTCTTGTTACATAAATCAGGCAGATGTGTTACGTAGTGTCTTCTCCTTATTACTTGCACAATACGGAATATGAATCGTTTTTATCGGATAATTAAGACATCCAAAGAACGAAAACGTAAGGAGGAAAGAACATGAGCACATTATTAGAAATGCATTTGGGTGAACGCGAGTATCAAAAACTCCCTTCTGGCATTCTGATCGCAAAGCATCAGATCGTGTTGCCAGAATCCGAACTCTTTGTGCCTAGATCAGGACTTCTTCTTTCTGAGTGTACTAGCAGCATTACAAATAGCATGTCAATGCATAGCACTCCAAAGAGCGTGTTCGCTAGTACAAATTCGATATTTGAGAATTATGCAATGAAAGGAAGATAAACATGAAGACTAACAATGCTCCTATGTCTAATACTGATGAGCGCAAAGATGCTCCGACGCTTGACCCTAAACAGCTCCAGTCTGATGACGTTGTAGCGGCTTCTGAAATTCAAGATTGCGACCTTGAAAAACTGGAAACGGAATTAAAGGACTTCTTTTCTAGCTTACCCGGCAAGGATGATTCTATGCAATCCATGATTCGTAGAAGTCTTTTGGAAGACTCAGAAGATAAAGCGCTCGTTGTAAAGCATGGGCAAGCCACAAAAACGGTTAAGTCCCTTCTTGGGTCAACAGCTTTTACAGTAAAAGAAGGAGCCGACATCTCCGAAATCCATATTAATTCCGAGACGATCCTCCAAGTTCCGTCGTGCAACAAGGGGGATGGGGTATATGTGATTGGCCAAACTTTGCGCGGACAGTTTGTTGCAAAGATCGTAAGCTCGGAAAGCTTCTTCAAGATGTTTAACCTTATTACCAACATCTCCGACAAACTCAAAATGATGAAAAAATTTCTGCAGCTGAGTGCAGGACAGCAAAACAACATCAAGCAGCAATTGAGCGGCAAAAAATATGGCCTTGCCAGCAGTGATACCGCGGTACGATTCAAAGAACTTGATGAACTTAAGCTCAAGTTTGAGATTTGTCGTGAGACTTATTCTCATCAGCAGCAGAGAGATATCGAAAATTTCTTTGACGAGTGTCGAGGGATTGGAAAGCATGGCAAGACTCTTCTCAAATTGAAATACATTTTGAATATTACTCCTACCACCTCGGTTGGGCACATTCCTAGCAGGAAAACCTTGTTCACAACACTCAATAAGAGATTGTATAAGTTGGACAAGGTAAAAACGGAGATTGTGGAAGCGATCATCGCAAGCAAGTTCTCCCGAGATCACAGTCTTCGTCTGTTACTTGTCGGAAATCCTGGAACCGGAAAAACGACTATCATCCGAGCGATCGCAGAAGCTTATAGCCTTCCTTACGACATTATTCATTTGAATGGTGCATGCTCTGCCCTTGAAATCAAAGGAACCGACTCTTCGTATGATGGTTCTGATGTTGGAAAGCTGGTCAAGTCGTTTTACCAGCTCGGCACTACTGAAGCAGTAATCGGTTTGGATGAAATCGATAAGATGGCAAGTGGTGGGAAGGATGGAAATCCATCAGATGCACTGCTTGATACGCTTTCCGATGAACATGTATGCTATGATGCATTTCTCGAAACGAGCATTGATACTCACAATACCATCTATATTGCTACTGCAAATTCCACTCGGAACATTCCGGAATTCCTCATCAACAGGTTCAAAGTCATCGTAGTCGACGACTATGAAGATGAGGAAAAGGTGGTCATTGCAAGAGAATACGTAATTCCTCAGCTTTTGGAGGATTACAGCATTTCTTCCAATGACATCGAGTTCCCGGACGCCGTCATTCTCTATATGATTAAGCAATTCTGCAGTGATAGCGGAGTTCGAATGCTCAAGGAAAGCATTCATAGTATTATCCGAAGAATTATAAATCAGTGGGAAGAGACTGGATATCGGAGCAAAGTCATCGTAGACGCAAATCTGGTAAAGGAACGTCTTGAACCTTCTGTGGATGTTAACAATGCTCAGCTGCGTTATCATCGGAACAGAGCACTTTTTAGTGAGTGTGTTAGAACTGAGATCAAGAAGAGCTTTGCACTACTCCAGGATTCAAATTTGGATCCACACAAAAGAGAGACCACCTCAAGAAAGGTTGAATACTTAACATCAATTATTCCTGAGAACGGCGGCTTTGAGTCGTTTGATAAATATACCTTTTTTGACTGCATAAGCAACACTCATTTTGGGCTGCTTTCTGTCAAGGATAGGATTGCAAGGTCCTTTTATGCAAAGGCACTGAAAAAAAGAAGCTTTTCCAGTGAACGCATCCTGCTTGCCGGTGGTCCTGGTATTGGCAAGAGCTCAATCTGTAAAAGCATCGCCAAAGGGCTTGGTATACCTTACATTAAGATTTCACTTAATGGCGTATCAGACACACATATGTTGAAGGGCTTTGAAAGCACTTATATCGGGTCTGATGCAGGCGTTATCGTACGCGAACTTGCTAAAGCGGGAACAACAAAAGTGCTCATCCAACTGGACGAGGTGGACAAGCTCGGAATCCAGAACGGTGTGAATGCAAGCAATGCGCTTATTGATTTGCTTGATAATTCCTCTGAATTCACAGATGTCTTTCTTGGCGTCCCACTTGATTTGTCAAATGTGCTTTTTATAGCGACTGCCAATGATGTTTCCCATATGGAACCCTGGCTGTTAGACCGCTTTTCGATCATTCAGCTCGATGGTTACACATATGCGGATAAAGAGCAGATCCTCGATAAGTATTTGCTCCCCAAGCTTGAGTTAGAGTATGCAGAAGCTGGCATTGCTATCTCAGTGAGCAGCGAAGCAAAGCGTAGTCTGTTAAAAGACTACTGTCCTTCTTTTGGGGTTAGAGACATCGAAAAAGCAGTTGAACAGATCGTTAATGACTTGCTCTATGAAGGAAAGGCCGGACAGCGGATTTGCATCGAAGCAGACGATGTGACGGAATCGCTTGGACCCAAGCCAATTCCGAGAGGCAATCTCCTTAAGAAGAACATTCCTGGCTTCGCGAAAGCACTTGCGGTAAGCGGAAACAACAGTGGGATGTCTTTTTCCATCGAATCTGCAATCATTCCTTGCGATAACTCCACATGCATCACGGGGCTTCCCAAAGAAAGCGCTATCGACAGTGTCAAGCTTGCTAAGACCTTCATCAGGACGCACTATCTTGAGAATAATGAGGACTTCGGAGTACACCTTCACTTTGGAGAAGGCGCGGTTGTAAAAGATGGCCCTTCGGCTGGCGTTGCAATTTTGATTTCGATGCTCTCTGCCGTGTTCGATATGCCGGTTGAAGGTAATGTTGCTTATACCGGAGAAATCGACTTGTTCGGTAATGTGTTTGCCATTGGAGGAACGCTTGCAAAGATTCAGGCGGCAGAACAATCTGGATGCTCTAAGGTGTTCATCCCAAGAAGCAACTATGAGCAGCTGCGCAATTCTGATATTGATCAGTTCTCACTCGAGGTTGTTCCTGTAGATCATGTGAACGAAGTCATTGACGTGGTTCTTCCCAACATCCACTTCAAAAGCAGTAACTTGAGCCATTAAGCCGGAAGAAGTGTTGGGATGAGCAAATGATTCTTGTTCGATAAGCGGGATAGGCATCGGAACTATCACTGTGATTATTCCGATGCCTCCCAGTTCAGCGTTCATAATGGCTCATAATAAAGCAGTGAGTGTTCACTTTGTTGGGAGGTAGAGCCCCATGACTAATAACAACACTATGTCCAAAGGATGTTATCTGTTTGAACATATCTTTTGGGGCATTCTCACATTGATTTGGTTCAATAACATTCTGTTTCGCAATATTGAAGGGTTGACCTATGATCAATCGAGGCATTTTCTGTGGTGTACGATAATTCTTTCCCTCACTGTTGGCGCTGCCATCACTTGGAAGAAACGTCGCAACAATCTCAGCTTATTTGTTAATGTCATTATTCCTTATGAGCTATACTCCCTTGTTGCATACTATCATACCGTCTGTATTTTTACGTGGAGTCTTATTGCGGTATCACTCCTGCTTTCGATTATGTATGTAGTTCTTGTGCTTAAGCCCAAAATCAGAGCAAAAGCAAGAAAAGAAGCCGTTATTAAAGCACGACTCGTCAGATCTTTCTTAGGGACACGAACTGTTGTCGCATGTTGTCTTTCAATCATGGTTCTGGTTTTGGGTGTAAGCTCGTTCTTCGGTGTTCTCTTCTTTTCTCCGTCAGAAAACCCAGTAAACAGGTCAAGTGGTGAAGGGGTTACTATTGCAAAAAACATCGAGGTTGTGTCCCTGTTGGAAGAAAAAGAGTGGAGTGCTCTATCAACTCCAGCAAAGCTTAATGTGCTCCAAACTGTAGTGAACATTGAGACATATTACCTCGGCCTACCCCACGAGCTAAATGTAATCACAGGACCGTTACCGGAAAACACAATGGCTTGCTACAATGACAGGACGCATGTAATCACAATTAATATCGATCATCTTGAGGTTGATCAAGCTCATGACATTCTTGACTCCTTATGTCATGAAGCAAGGCATGCATATCAGCATCGCCTTTGTGATGTATATGACAGCATAAGTGAAGAGCAAAGAGAACTACTAGTTTTCTATAATATCCAAATGTACAAGCAAGAGTTTTCAAACTATGTTGATGGAAAAGAAGACGCTTTTGGGTATTATTATCAATCGTGTGAGTCTGATGCCAGGGCATATGCAAGAGAAGCAGTGATCGATTACTATTTCAAAATTGAAACATATTTGGAGAAGGAGGAAGCTTAATGGGTTGTTTCTCTAATATGAAGGTAGAAGAAGTGGATCGTCTTTTTGATAATCCCTACTTAACAACCATTTCCCTGGAGAATTTGAACGAATAAAAGACACAAGACGTCTTCTGGAAGAGGAAGAAACCCAGCATAACTGTGTGTTTTCAAGAAGGCATCTAATGAGAATTGACCAGGCATCAATCTTCCATTGAAACTATGATGGAGGGAGCTACACAATTCAATTCGGAATGGATCAATTCGGTTCTTTCTGCGTAGAAGAGATTAAGTGCAAATATAATGCGGAATGCTCTGTTACTTCACATAGAAGGCTGAATGATATTATGTTTCAAATTCAAGAAAGGTGAAATGATAGTGTATTGCATTTGGGAGGAAGATAATGTGGGCTATTATTCAGAACTCGCGCTAGATGATACCTTTCGTGAAGACTATAGTTATCAATCACCTGAATTGCAACTGCAATGGAGAATTGAAGATTTAACAGTGCGTCTTGAAGATGTTTCAGGTGGCAATATTGGAACAGCTGCAAGTAAGTATCGTGAATTTCGTTTCTCAGAAGATGACCTTGCTTACGCTCCACCAGAGTTCTTTTCGGGATCATCAGATATCATTGCTGCTATTGAACTTGCGAAGGAAAAGATGGCAGCATTAAAAGCAAAAAATGTACACTTTCAAATCGAAGAGAACCCCAAATCTACTGTGGAGCTTGATTATATTTTTTGGCAGTTGTCAATCTTGGATTACGTGCAAAGCAATATTGATATTGCGATACCAGAACTTCTTCTGGAATGTGTAGCATAACAGGCGAACAATACTGAAAGTGAAAAGATTGGAGATGATATTATGGCTATTATTTTTATTAACTGTTCACCCATAAACAGCTTGAATAAGGAACCTTATACAACACTGGCCAAGAAGTATAAACGCATCGAAGAGAATATAGACGGGGAAACAATTGAAATCTATTTGTCAAATTACAAGGAAACAGGCTTCTCAAAAGGATTTTATTCGGATGAAGTATTCGTTCACGACCCAACAGTTCAGTTTTTCTTTGCATCTGTAAAACCTGACAAAAGCATTTCGGAAGAATCAACTTTTGTTCGCATGTCCTTTTCGTTTGATTGCAATGAAGAGAACTACCCATTTTATCAACCTAAAATACGCGCATTAAAAAAGCGAGCGGAATACTTTTTTATTCCTATGGTTTCGCACTTTGGGTATGAGACACATCTAGATGAAAGATTCACTTTAGATTTTGATGTGATTGTTCCGAACATGAATGATGTCCTCAATGTATGTTACTGCCTGCTTAATCTCATCATTGTAATTCTTGCATTTGAAGACTGAAAAACCACTTGACTTCAAAAGCAATGTCAACGTCCAATTTACCGCACAAGTCAAGAAGCCCTGTGCGGTATTTTTATGATGAAATAAGGTAACTAATGCCCATTTACAAAGCATATTGATTCATTGCGTAAGGAGAAGAAACATCAGAAAGAATAATTCGCAAATATGTGCGATAAATTCGCCTCTAACATTGATTTTTTGATTTGATTGTGCTATAATAAAGCAAATGCTCTCCGGGAGGGTTGTACCTATGAAGATCAGCTACAAAAAGCTTTGGGTTTTACTGGCCGAAAAGGAAATGAGCAAGGCGGAGTTTCGGGATGCGCTGGAGCTCTCAACCGGCACGATGACGAAGCTCAATAAAGGAGAGGAAGTGTCCCTTTCCACGCTCCTTCGCATCTGTGCATATTTCAAATGCAACATCGGCGATATTTGCGATGCCGTTACAGCGTAAGGAGATAACGAGATGGTCAATATCAGAAAGCTTGAGTCTGAATTGTGGGAGGCGGCGGATCTGCTGCGCGCAGACTCCAAGGTTACATCTCAGGAATACTGTATGCCTGTGCTGGGGCTGATCTTCCTCCGTTATGCGTATAGCCGCTTTAAGTTCGTCGAGGCAGACATCCTGAAAGATCGCCCTGTGCGGAACGGTCGTGTCCTCCCTGTTGAGGCGGCAGACTTCAAGACCAAGAGCGCGATCTACCTCCCAGAGCAGGCCTGATACTCCTTCCTTCTGAACCTCCCCGATAATGCCAAGGTTGGAGAGGCAATCAACCATGCTATGGAGTTGGGATACCACTCGAGATTTGATGCTCATGTATTATTGCGGAACAGCTAAGATTGGATCACATTGCCGTTATCGAACCGTCTTTGATGATTTTGATGATGATGGTAATTGGATTGTGTATATGAAGGAGCAATTTTAAAGAGAATTTATCTTGCTGAATCTTATCTCATAATTCCACCTTGGCAGAAAAAAGACTCGGGGAAAATCCGAGAAGCATGGTTGCATTGCCTTGTCCATAGCGTTAGATATATCAATTTCGAGACTAGCAAAGGAATTATCCAACATGTTTTATATAACTATCATACCGGAAATGACAAACAGGATTTAACCGTAAAAAATGGAGCTAGAACGCTTTGGAAGGCTTTTATCTGACGCCTACTGATTGAAAAATACGAGTTGTGATTAAATGAAATGAAAAGCATAATTCAGCTCATGGAGTGACGCGAAGTCTAAATTTGGAGGCCCCTTATGGAGAAACACAATCGAATTCTACTTGTTCTAAAGTATTTGTGGGAGAACACTGACATTGAGCACCCAGCTACCATAAGGGACATCATCGAGTATCTCTCTCAGAATGGCTATAGCGTCACCCGAAAGACTGTAACGAGCGACATAAACGATCTGATTTCTTTCGGAGTGGATATTGACTGCCAGCGAAGTACACAGAATCGCTACTTTCTTGATGTGCGGGTTTTCGAGCTTGCAGAAGTTAAGCTGCTCGTTGATGCGGTTCAGTCTTCCAGATTCATTACCACCAAGAAGAGCAAGCAGTTGATCGAAAAGCTCTCTACCTTTGTCGGGCCACACCAGAGCGAGATCCTCCATCGACAGCTCTACGTTGATACAAGGGTAAAAGCAAATAACGAGGGAATCTACTATTTGGTCGATAATATCCATACGGCTATTAGGGAGCGCAAGAAGGTAACCTTCCAATACCTGGAGTACACGCAGAACAAGGAAAAAGTCTTGAAGCACAATGGATATACCTACAGTTTCTCACCCTTTGCCCTTATCTGGAACGACGATTGCTACTATGCTATCGGATTCTCCGATAAGCACAGTAAAATTGCAAAGTTCCGAGTGGATCGAATGGTCGGACTGACTATCACTGAGCAGGTAGCGGAAAAGAAGCCGGAAGATTTTGATGTTTCTGATTACTTCTCTCAGGTGTTCTCAATGTACGAAGGCAAAGAACAAGATGTGATTCTCAGATGCGATAATGACCTGATGAAGCATATCGTTGACCGTTTCGGCGAGAAGGTCTATACCGCTCCACTTGATGATAAGCACTTCTGTGCTAAGGTGACAGTCTCATTAAGCCAAACATTCTATGGTTGGGTGTTTTCGTTCGGCGGAAAAATGAAGATAGCCTCACCTGAGGAAGCTGTCAATGGTTTTAATGTAATCTTGGCGGAGTTCAAATAAACGAGAAAATTTTTGCTTGAGGTGGGTTCTACGGAGCCCACCTCTTCTTTGCGCTATTGACTCCGAAATCTGGATGAGTATAATTATAACCGTAACAACCGTTACCGATAGATTAAAGGGGGGTTGTGTATGCGATCCAAGAGTACGGAGCTTAAACGGCAAATATACGACTATGTAAATGAGTGGAAACGCGAAAACGGGCATTCTCCCACACTCAGTGTACTTGCCAGCAATTTTTGTGTCAGCCGAACGACCATTTATCGCTACCTCGTCGAGATGACGGCTGAGAACATGGGCCTCATCTACAACGGAAAGACGATTGAAACCCGTGAACTGAATGCAGAGAATATGCGCCTGTCTCCTGCGCTGGTTGTTGGCAGCATTCCCTGTGGCGAGGCTCAGGAAGAAGAAGCGTATGTCGAGGAATACATAAACCTTCCGGCTTCGCTTTTCGGAAAGGGTGAGCTCTACATTCTCCGTGCGTCTGGAGATTCCATGGAGGACGCCGGTATCACAGAGGGAGATATGGTTGTTATTCGACGGCAGGAAACCGCAGAGGTCGGAGATATTGTCGTTGCTCTTAATGAGGATGGCAAGAATACTTTAAAGCGGTTTGGCGGCTTCGATGAAAAACACAGGGCTATACTTGAATACATGAACGAAGCAGTTTATCCAAACAAGGTCATAGCAGTGGAACGCTTTACTGTCCAGGGAGTTGCAAACCATGTTATCAAGCAGCTTTAATTCTGAAGGAATCTCGCCGGAACAAAACCGTGCGCACAAAAAATATATCAACCACACCGAGTCCGCGAGGAATTTTCCCTTCCTTGAGGTCGGTCAGAAGGAGCAAAGTCAATGCTGGAGGATTGGACGATTTACTCTTGGTATTGCCCAAACTGTAAGACGCAGG
>ERZ773186.506-NODE-506-length-36752-cov-23.213996_pt1 | contig 36752 bp, 36 predicted proteins | sample MGYA00581000_ERZ773186 | MGnify/ENA primary metagenome ERZ773186 (study PRJEB29015, sample SAMEA2737752) | human gut metagenome | biome: human gut; feature: human-associated habitat; material: faeces | place: China | collected 2012 ...
CTGTCGAAGATATCATTGTTCTTATAGGATGAACCGAATACGCCGAAATCGCCCGTCAGTCTATCGCCAAACGCCTTCTGGGTGACATCAATCTTAGCCACCAGATTGCGATAGCCCTTGCTCCGGATGATGGTGTTATGGTCGATATAGCCGAAGGAAGCACGATAGTTGCTCTGCAGAGTACCGCCGCTGAAGGCGAGATAATGGTTCTGCACATTTCCGGTACGGGTGATGGCCTGGCGGAAATTGGTATCAAATCCCTTGTTGTTATATTCCAGCCCATACTTCTGCGCTGCAGCAATGTATTCGGCGGCATTGAGCATCTCCATACTCTTGTACATCGCCTCAATGCCATAGTTGCCCTCGTAAGAAATCTGGAATCCCTTGCCCGTTCCCTTCTTGGTCTTCACCTGGATAACACCCGAAGCACCACGGGAACCATAGAGAGCGGTTTCGCTGGCATTTTTCAACACGGTAAAGCTTTCTATATCAGCAGGATAGATAGTAGCAAGCGTTGCCACATCCGATGTAACGCCATCGACGATAACCAGCGGGTCGTTGCCACCCATGATGGAAGTGGTACCACGAACTCGCACAGAGTTCAGCATGGCAATACGGTCGAGACCATTGGTAGTAACGTTCACACCTGCCGTCTGTCCGCTCAAGGCATCAAGGGCATTATTGAGCATGCCCTTCTTCAGCAGTTCAGGCTCCACTACGCTCACCGAACCGGATAAGCGCAATGAGTCCAAACCTTTGATATTTACCGTCTGGGCATGGAGGGTCTGGGGTGCAAGAATCATCGCACCCATGGCATATATTATGACTTTTAAATTCTGTTCCATAACTATATCTTCATTTAGTTTAGGCTCAAATCCATTTCGACTGCAAATATAATAAAAAAGAATGATACAAAGTCCCTTTTTGCGAAAAATCTTTCAAAAAAAGATTCAAAAATCTAAAAGTTCAAGGTAATCATAAAGCTCAAAGTTCAAAGTTAACAAACGGAAAAAGGAAGTCAAGACAAATACAAACTTGCTCGACTTCCTTTTATTTCATTTATATAAACGAGAACCACTATACCAAGGTTCCGTGCTTATCAATGTTATCAGGACTTTCTTAGAAAGAGAAAGCCCAAAATTTACTTCTTCACCTTCAAGCCGCTCTCAATGCTTGCCAGCTCATCGCTGAACTCAACATCCACCTTCAAGCGTTCCTCCACCTTCGTAGTGCTGTGGATAACGGTGCTATGGTCACGATTACCAATCAGTTTGCCCACTCTCGAAGCCGGCATCTTGATAAGTTTCTGTGCCAGATACATCGCCACCTGACGTGCCTCCACGTACTCCCGCTTGCGGCTCTTGCTGTTCACGGCAGCCACAGTTACCTTATAATGAGAGCATACAGCCTCAACAACCTCATCCAAGGTCAAGACCTTTGTACTCTCCTCCACCTTCACGGCGCGCTTCACTACACGCTCAGCCAGGCGGATATCAATATTACTGTTATATACAATACTATATGCCAGCAAACCATTGAGGGCACCCTGCAGGTCACGTACACTGCCGTTGCAGGTTTGGGCGATATAAGAAACCACATCCTTAGGAATCTTCAAGCCGTCCTTACGAATCTGGCTGCTCACGATATCTTCGCAAAGCTCCACATTCGGCTTCTCCAACTCGGCTACCAAACCGCAGGAGAAACGGGTAATCAAACGGTCTGGCATATCCTTCAACTCTACCGGAGGACGATCACTAGCCAGAATGATACGCTTACCATTACGGAAGAGATGGTTGAAGATATGGAAGAAGGTATTCAAAGTCTTTGCCTTTCCTGCCCAATCCTGCACATCATCCACAATCAGAATATCGATAGACTGATAGAAGTTGATGAAGTCGTTGCTCGCATTATGCAGCACCGCATCCGTATATTGTGTCTGGAACAATCGGGCACTGACATACAACACGCGCTTCTGAGGATACAACTGCTTGGCTCTCAATCCGATGGCGTTCACCAGATGGGTCTTTCCGCTACCAGAAGGACCATATACGAACATCGGGTTAAACTGCGTGGTATTCGGATGCTCAGCGATAGACAATCCCACCGAACGAGGCAACTTGTTGCTCTCGCCCTCTACATAGGTAGTAAAGGTGAGTTTCGGATCAAGCTGGGTGTCAATATCTTCCTGCTGCATCTCGGCTGGCGCTCCAGGAACATTCTGATACATCGCATGCTGCGATTCCTCTTCCACGTCCGCTGAATCAGCATCTACTCCCTGAGCCACCTGCGGTGCCTTGTCAGCTGCCACTACGCGGTAGGTGAGACGGATACCGTCGCCAAAATTTCGATGAAGCACCTTACTTAACAAGCCAACATAATTCTGTTCCAAATACTCGTAAACAAACGGACTTGGAACTTGAACCAATAAAGTCTTAGTCGAAGGCTTGTACGACTCGAAGACTATTGGTCTAAACCATGTATTATATTGCTGCTCTGACACATTATCCTTTATAAACAAAAGACTATTGTCCCAAAGCGCTTTTGGACTTGCTAACATTGACACTTATTACCTATTTATTGTTATATTGTTTAATAAACCTATTTCAAATGATTACTATGAAAACACACCACTTGGATATGAAATCGGTTGCAAAGGTACAAAAAAAAACGGAGAGTAGCAAATCGCCCCATTTACAATATTTTAATACATCATCACAACCAGTTGAAAATCAAACAACTAAGAAAGTTATCCACAGTTGCGTTTTATAGCGGTGAAACAATTTTGCAACACCCCGAAATGGCTAAACTTCAACTAGTTCTGTCCACATTTCGGGGCGTGAAACATCGATTTTGCTATTTAGACAAAATTAATTTAAGCGATTTCCACTTTTTCCAGTATTTTAGGACAAAAAGCCCCTGTTTACTTGTCTTTTCTGCCAAAGATGGAGAAGTGGACATAACGCTTTGGATGAGCCTTCAGGTCGATAACCAACGAATCGGCATGCGACATGGTTGAGGTCATGTTGTCGTAGAGCTTGGTATCATTCATCAACAAGCCCAGACTACCCTTGCCGCTGTTCAACTGGTCGGTGAACTTCTGTGCACCTTCCAGGGTAGCGTTTACTCTATTCAGTGTACCCTGCACATCCAGATCAGCCAGGTTGGCTGTCAGTCGGTTGGTATTGTCGAGCACACCATTTGCCTTTCTAATCATCCCCGGAACCTGCTTGTTCAGACCCGCCATCAAAGTATTCAACTCACGGGTAGAAACAGTCAGGTTGTTGGTGATGGTCTCTACATGATGAAGAGAGGCAGCAATGGCTGGGTCAGCCAAGAGTGCATTCACGTTGGTCAGGATAGAATCCAACTTAGGCAACATCTTCTCAACTACAGGCACCAGCTGGGCAGCCTTTCCCATCATGCCCGCATTCACGGTACCCGGGATAACGCTACCTGGTTCTATACGCTCACGAGGATTGTTGGCAAGAAGAAGATTCACCTGAAGGTTGCCCATGATGTCCTTCTCGATTTCAGCCATGCTTCCCGCAGGGATTCTCAAATCCTTGTTGATATCAGCCTTTACCTTGATAGGACCATTGCCAGAATAGTCGTAATCCACTTTATCTACAGTGCCCACCTTATATCCGTCGGCATAGATAGGAGTAGAGGCGCCCAAACCCTGGATGTCATCAAACGTCATGTAATAGGCGTTGTTGGTAGAGAACAGGTTGATGCCTTTCAGAAAGTTAATTCCGAAATACATCACCAAGATACCAACAATAGCGACCAACGCTATCCTAATTTCCTTTGTAAATTTCATATCTTCCTAATTTTGTTCTTTTTATTATACCTTATTATATAGAGAGAGATAGAGAGGTATGGCATACGAGCATCATTTGTTCCGGTTCTGTCTGAACTCGCGAATCGCCTGATTCACGTCATATTTCTCTCCGTTCTTGAAGGCAATGATAAATGCCTCCGGGAACTTATCCAATTTCTCCTTGCGAAGGCGATAAATCTCATTATAGTTGGTAGAAGAACCGATGGTGTATTTCACCAGACTGCCCTCCTTGAAACTATCGAATTCCATTTCGCCCTTGAAATGAGCATCACCCTTGCGAAGCATCCTGTCGCCCACGAAGATCTGAAGCTTGAATACAGGAGTTTCCTCCTTCTCTTTCTCTGCCTTCTTCGAAGAATCAACCTTTATTGAGGAACCTACCTTTCGTACAGAATCAGCATTTCTTGAAGAACCTTCCTTCTTGGCTACTTCCATTTTCTTGGCTACAGGTGCAATCTTCTTCGCCGGAATCAGCTTCGCCGGAGCAGTTTCCTTCTCCTTATACGAATCAGGAACGATGGTTGGCACAGCAGATACCCTACGCTCTGAGGCACGATAAGGCACGGAAACCGACTTATCGTATTTGTTTTTATAGTTGCTGAATGCCTCGTAGATACCCTTGGCAATGTCATCCACCTTATTCTTATCATTCAGGAGTCGCTCCTCATCAGGCGTAGTGATGAAGCCCAACTCTATCAGGCAGCCCGGCATCGAGGTTTCTCTGAGCACCAGGAATCCTGCCTGATGTACACCCTTGTTAGGACGCCCAGCACCTTCACACACGCTGCGCTGAATCATTCGTGCCAGATCCACGCTGCGCTCCATGTTCTTACCCTGGATAAACTCGAAGATGATGTAACTCTCTGACGATTTCGGGTCGAAACCTTCATAAGCCTGCTCGAATCCCTTCTCCATCGAGATAACCGAGTTCTCTCGCATCGCCACATCCAGATTGTCCTTGGCGCGGTGCATACCCAGGGTATAGATTTCAAAGCCACGAGCCACCTTGCCGGCTGGCAGTGCATTGGTATGCACCGAGATAAACAGGTCGGCATTGGCACGGTTGGCAATATTCGCACGTTCATGAAGCGGCACAAACTTATCCTGCGTACGGGTGTAGATGACCCTCACCTCGGGCATGTTCTGTTCCACATATTTACCGAAGCGCAAAGCCACGGTAAGATTCACGTCTTTCTCCTTCGACATGGCGCCTCTCGCACCCGCATCATGACCACCATGACCCGGGTCGATAACCAGCGTAAAACGCTTGTTGGCTGCAAATGCCGTCACTACCAGCATGCACATCAAAGCCAACAGCAATGCTATTTTCTTATACATCATTCAGATGATTTTGCAAAATTACTACTTTATTATCAGAAAACCTAAATCTATAGTTAAGTTTTATCATTTGTTAATACAACTTCCACTCCAGCGCCGTCACTATCGGCTCCCATCGGCGGATTAACCTTAGTAACAGACAATTGAATCTCCCGGATAGCGGGATAGGCTGCGAAGAGCGATTCGCCGATTCTTCCTGCCACATGCTCCAGCAGCTTGCTGGGCTTCGCCATTTCCCGCTTCAGCAGTTCATACACCTCGGCATAATTGATGGTACCGCTGAGTTCATCGGTCTGCATGGCTCGGGTGAAATCATATTCCAGCGAAAGGTTGATGAGATAGTCGTTACCCACCGTGTTCTCCTGCTCCAGCACGCCATGATAGGCATGGAAGCGGACATTCCTGAGATAAATCTTACTGCTCTTCACCATCGCTCGCAGATTCAAAAGGGTTCTTTTCCTCAAGATTGCACCTGTCTTCCTGGTTCTCATCGTTGAGATATTTCTTAAGAGATCTCTCCACTCCCACACGCCAGGTGTTCAGGGTTTCAGAGGTAAGCTGAAGCTGATCTACCAACTTGATGACATTGGCGATAGGCATGCGATAGCGCAGCACTCCGGAAATCAACTTGGCATAGTTCCAATACTCAGGATTAAACTTCTCGCTCAGTCCCTCTACGGTAATCTTATAGCCTCGCTTGTTCACAAACTGGAAGTCGTATCGTTTCTGCCCCTCACTGGTCACAGTCTTGATAATCTTTCCCTTAGTCACCGATTTCGGCAGCATGATACCTTCGTCTTCATCCTGCAAACCAGTAAATATCTCGTATGGATGCCCGTTGAGCAATCCTACCAGGGCTACCCATTTTTCCTTGTTGTTCTGGTATCTCACCACGTCGCATTCCAATTCCTTAGGGCGCACCTCCACCACCCCCGGGTCGCAGAGGGTGCCATGCGTCTCCTCGGAAACGACTTTTGCCAATGGCAGATGAAGCTTGCTCCAATCGGCAGCATGCCCATCGAAATGCTCATGGAGGGTAGCCAAGCCTTCCTTCAGTTCTGTCAACAAAGCCAGACTTGCTTCCTCGAAACTCATATCTTCAGTATATTTCATATCAAACGTTTAATAATTAGCTGCAAAATTAAAACAATATTTCTAAAATATGAAACGTTTGGGCAGATATTTCTTGAAAAATTCGCCGATTGGACGATAATTAACCAAAAATTGCTATAGAAGTCGGTTCTTTTCGGAAAACTTTCAGTATCTTTGCAATGTATTTACATCAGATGAACAATACTGATAAGAAGAATTTATAAGCTGAAATCATAAATAGAAAAAGATATGGAATCAATCAAGAAAAGAACCTCTATCCGCAAATATGCCGACAAGGAGGTAACAGATGAACTTTTGAACCAGTTGCTCGAAGAGGCGATGCGCACTCCTACCATGGGCAACCTGCAGCTCTATAGCGTAGTGGTAACCCGCAGCGAAGAAGGCAAGAAAGCCCTGGCTCCTGCCCACTTCAACCAGCCCATGGTAACAGGCGCCCCGGTGGTACTCACCATCTGCGCCGACTATCGCCGCACCACCCTCTGGGCGGAAAACCGCAAGGGTACGCCAGGATACGACAACATCCTCTCGTTCATGAATGCGGCTACCGATGCCCTACTCTTTACCCAGACCTTTACCAACCTGGCTGAAGAAGCGGGCTTGGGAACCTGCTTCCTGGGCACTACGGTGTATATGCCAAAGATGATCATCGACACTCTGAAGTTGCCGAAACTCGTGATGCCGGTGGCTACCCTCACCATAGGATGGCCAGCCGAACAGCCAGCCCAGACCGACCGCCTGCCATTGCGCAGCATCATCCACAACGAGCATTTCGAGGATTATACCCCAGAAAAGATTGATGATTTCTACACCGAGAAGGAAGCACAGGAAGAGAACCAGGAGTTTGTACGCATCAACAACGTAGAAACCCTAGCCCAGGTTTTCACCGATATCCGATATACCAAGAAGGATTGCGAAGCCATGAGCATCGGCTTCCTCGATGCCCTGAAGCAGCAGGGATTCCTCAAGTAAAAAAAAGAGGGTGTGTCAAAAGTCCAAGACACACCCTCTTTTATTTTACCTTTAGTTTTACTTATTGAAACCGGTAACCTCCACGTATGGAGCCTGACCTCTGCCATCCTCATTGCGATAAGAAACCGTAATCTTCTTGCACTCATTCGGCATCAGACTGAAGTAGTTGTCGCTGTAGATAACAGGCAGGATCTGCTCGCCATCACCACCCTTCAGGTTCAAACGAATCAAGAGGGCTGGCACATTGCCCGTATTGCGGATTTCAACCTCGCCAATCCACTCTTCACCCTGCTGAACAAAGCGCTTGCCACTGATGGCAACCGTAGCCTTTGGCAGTTTAGAAAGTGCCTGGAGATTATCCTCCTCCTTACCCATCACGTAGAAGTTGTCAGATACAATCTGGTTGTTCTGCTCAAGCGTCAACTTGATGTAATAAACAGCCTCATCCGGCTCGCTTACGCTTACCGCATCAAGAGTCTGGTCTTCACCCACATTCACTTCCTGGCTTTCCTCCTTAATCAGCTTTCCGTACATATCGAAAATCTGAGCCTTAGCCACCAGACCGTTCTTGGCACCACCGGCAAAGTTGACCACCTCGGCAACCTTCTTCACCGGATTATACTGGATATGCAATGGCTCACAAGCCTTCTTCACACCAAAGTAAGCAGCGGTTGGCTCGAAGTAATAATCGTAGGTACACCAAACCATGCTTGGCCAGCAGGCATGACTCATCCAGATAAGCAAACCGAGACGATCCTGCTGAGAAGACTCGTACATCGCACGATAGCCATTATAGTTAAGCCACTGTGCCCACTTGGTAAACTGCTCTGCACTCTGAGGCTTGCCATAACGCATTTCCATGATGTTGTTGAAAGATTCACCTCCCTGGGCACCCTTCAATGTATAGTCATGCTGTCCCCAGGCATCGCTTCCCTCGCGGCGCAACTGCCACTGGTTGAGCATCTGCTTGCCATTCTTGGAAGCCAGCGTATTGGCAGCCTCGGCATGCAAACCGCCCTTACCCATCACCTGCATTTCAGACAAGGCGAATCTGCCGGAAGCATCCGGTTCTATCAGCTGCAATTTCACATATCTGCCATGGCCCTTGCAAGCCACCTTCTCTACCAGTCCCTTCTGTTTCTGCTGTCCCAGGGTAGCAATATCGCTCCAATTCTTAGCATCATTAGAAACCTGAATCTTTCCCTGGCGAGCTTTGTTTACCCAGTAGAGATTCACCTGGTTGAAGTCAGCCTCTGTACCCAGATCCACATAGAGCCACTGCGCCTTGGCATCCTGCTTATGGGTCAAGCCAGATTTCCAGACACTTGAAAAGTGCATGGATGGACGCCAAGAAGTGGTGTTATCGATGAGTTTGATACGCCACCATGCTGCACCCTTCATTTTCATTTCGATGCGTACATGCTCATAGTTGCCCTGCTTTTTCAAAGGAATGTTAACATTCAGTTTTCTGAGCGGCAGGCGCACCACGTCCTGGAACTTGTTTGGGTCAGAACTCACCGGTGAACTTCAGGTTCTTGAGGTTCACCTTCATGGCTTCCCAGTTGAACTCCACGAAAGCATCTTCACCTTTAATATATTGGCTTGTCACCATATTTCCGTCAATCATCTTCTCCTTGTCACGGTTAGACAGCTCGCCCTCGTTGGTTTTCACGCTCAAGAACGAAGGAGCCTTACTGGTGATGATTCCATCGGTTACGAGATGTCCCGTAAGATTGAAATCAGCACTCGATGAAGTATATACCATTCGGTTCAAGGCGATGTTCCTATAGGTTTGATCCTTCACCATTTTAGGAGCCGTAAACTGCGATGGGCGTCCCGGATATTGTCCGATGCCCCTAGTCTCGGTCAGATTGTCAGCATACGCCAAGCCTAGACTTTGGCTGAGTAAAGCTAAAAACATAACTGCTTGTTTCTTCATTTTTGTTTATTGAATAATTGATCTTACTAAGTTTTTGTGCAAAGTTACAAAAAAAATAGAAACCACGCTATATTTTAAACTAATTTATTTATTCTTTTTGGTTTTAAGGGGGCATCTGCAGCGTATCGGCACCAAGAGCAACTATGTCAGTGCAGCCAACCGCTTTATGGAGTTTCGTGACAATGAAGCCAACGAGCGTGAGGATTTTATCAAAAGATCTCGAAAGAGTTGTAAACAAACAGTTATGTTTACCCCACTTCGGAATGATGGGTAAAATGTTTAGCAAACTTCGCCCTTTCTTCTTAGAAGAGAGTAACAACAGCCGAAATAAGTGCAAATCTGCTATTTACAGAAATCAGCTAAGGCAGATTTGCTAAACATTTGTGTTAAATTTTGGAGGAGGAATACAGAAAATGATAAAATTTGACACGTAATCCAACTAATTTTCGTACTTTTGCAAAAAGATTACTCTCTTCTAAGAAGAAAGCGCAAAATAATGTAAAATAAAGCTACATGTGTAGAGGCTGTATGGCTAATACTCATTATATACGATTAAGATTATGCACAACAAGAACAAATGGACTAGGCTTCCACAACCATCATGTATGGTTGCAGCTGAGGACATAAAGTAGAGCAGAATTTATGAAACCGGATGGTACGAGTTCTTTTTCTACAGCCGACGAGAAACTTATTTCTCCAAAGGGCAACCACGTTACTGAGCCAGACGTAAAGACTGGTTCAGAGGTAAAGAAGTGTCGTCAATCGGACGGAACCACATGGTCGTATCTCTTTATGCATCATAGCAAAGTGAAGAGCATGGAGGCACAGCTGATTAAAGACGGCAAAACCTATTTTGTGCATAAAACCATACGGTATTTCAAGAAACAGGGCAAACATAGGGTGCAGCATCAGGAAGTGCCGACCGTCAGCGGTCTGGTCTTCTTCCAAGGTTTTCCAGAAGAAATACAAACCTATCTTGATAAGAATTTCCCTCGTACTTATTTGTGCAAGAACTGCAGCACAGGCAGAGTGGCAGAAATCAAAGATTCACAGATGCAACCCTTCATGCGTATCGTAGAGACTTCACCTGAGCGTATCCGTTTCCTTCTCCACCCTTATCATTATTATGCTCGCAACCGCATTCTTCTCCGTATTACCACAGGTGAGATGGCAGGATTGGAAGGCTACATCATTCGTATTGACCGAGATCGCCGTCTGGTGATGGACATCGGTGGAATGAGTGTAGCAATCAGCGGTGTTCATGCCGAGCATTTTGAGGAAGTGGAGCAAAGCAAAACCTCAATCACCCATGAGAATATCTTTTACCAGCGCAACCTCCAAGAGCGGCAAGTGCTGATAGACCGCTATTTCCATCCTGTGAAAGATGACAAGGAAGTTGCGTTGCAGGCTGAAAATATCGATTATCTGAGAAAGTATGCCTTGGGCGAAGCGGAGCACAACCGCATCACCATCAATGACACATGGAACATCTATTCCTTCATTATTGAGGAGATTGGCTACTATTATTCACCATTCATAGAACAGTTCAAGGAACACCTCGACCCCATCATGCGCGAAGGAGGCAAGGTACTCCAAGAAATGGAACAGATTATCAAAAGTCCTCATATCAGTCCTAACGACAAGACCAGATATGAGAATGATTACCAAAGAATCTTTTCGCAATATGATTATCTGTTCTAAAGATTCATACATCATACCATGACCGATTTCGCAACTTTTGTAAACATTATCATCGACGAGCTTACGAAAGAAGGTAGAAAGCATACCGCTGAAACACGCAAGTATTCAGCCAATCGCCTATTGATGTTTATGGGCGACAACCCCACACCTATGGACAAATGGGACGAATCGTTTGTTCTGGACTACGAGACATGGCTGAAAACACAGGGGCTGTCGGCATCTACAACCGCTTTTTACCTGTCACAATTGTGTGCATTCTATAAGCAAGCTGTAAAAAAAGGCAAAATACAAGAGCACGACATTTTTCGCCTGGTAAACAAGACACCATCGCCAAAACCTGCCGTCCAACAGTTTCCCTCAATAGCGGAGTTGCGCTATTTGCAAACTCTCAATCTTAATAAGTCGCAGGATTTCGCACGAGACATGTTCCTGTTCTCACTTTATGCAAGAGGCATGAACTATGTGGATATGGCATATCTGAAGAAATCCAACGTAAAAGACGGAATGCTCACTTACATTTCCCATACATCAGACAACAATCCTGCTGTCACGATCAAATGGGACAAGGCAATGCAGCAGATAGCCGACAAATATACCTCCGACACAGAGTATATGTTCCCTATCATCACCAAGGAAGGAAATGCCGATGAAACAGGACAAATAAAAAAAAAAGTCGCCATAATGTAGTGTACAACTTGCGTTCTATTGGCAAGCTATATAAATTCAGCGTCTCCCCCACTATTGCCATGACCAAGGACTTGTGGCGCAAGATTATGGATGAGGTAAGCGTGAGTGAGGTAATATAAATTAAGACATAGCATGAAAGAAATAAAAGAAACTATATATAACTCAGTAAAAAGAATACAGGAAGCACCCCAGGATCATCTGATTGGATTGTCAACAGGTTTTGAAAGACTTGATGAAGTTCTTGGTGGACTTGTAGAAGGTACTCTTGTCACGATAGGAGGACGAACAGGTATGGGCAAAACAGCTTTTGCCTTTAACTTGTTGAGGAATCTCTCAATTGAAAAGAATATACCTTCTCTGTATATTTCATTAGAGAGCACAGAGCAGTTGTGTACTAATACGCTTATTGCATGTACGCTTAACATAAAGTATAGAACATTGCTTAGTGGTCAACTAATTGCAGAGGAATGGGAAAAATTGGACAAGGGATTATCTAGAATAGTAAACGCACCAGTATATCTGGATACAAAATCGACTTACACTATAGATGACATTTGTAAAACTGTCGAAGAATCGGTACAAGAACATCAAATAAAGATTGTTTTCATCGACTATCTACAATTGATTTTTGCAAAAACTGGGTTCACAGAAAACAGATATCTGGAGTTGAACTATATAACGAGGAGATTAAAAGCCTTGGCAAAAGAGTTCAACATTACAATAGTGTTGCTTTCTCAACTGAATAGAAATGCTGAGGACGAAAAGCGTTTTGAGCATCGACCAGTTTTGACAGATCTTAGAGATAGTGGAACTATTTGCGATGATAGTGATGTGGTTTGCTTTGTGCATAGACCTGAATATTATCATATCTACCAAGACGAAAAAGGTAATGACATGCATAATGTTGCATTGATAATTGTAGCAAAGAACAGATTAGGCTATACAGGAAATGCTGTATTGCACGTAGATATGGCTAGCAGAAGATTCTTTGAGGGTCCTCTAGATGATAATATGATGGATGGCTTAACAAGTGACTTAGACATTCCTATAATAGGGCAACCATTTTAGATAACTAATCTCCGAGCTTGGCAAGGGAGATTATCAAATTATAATAAAGATACGAAGCATGAAATATTTACGAGTTTTTACCAATCGCTTGCAATCAAGCAGATTTGTAATATAAAATTATATTCAAAATGGAACATATAAAGAATGTGATAAAGATTGATGGTGATAAGAATCATGTATCACAAGGTACAGGTATATCATCAAAAGCAGACATCAAAGGTAACAAAAATGAAGTTTATCAAGGGAAGAAATCTTCTGTCCTTCCCAAAAAGGTAAATGGATGGACAAAAACACAAATAATCTGTACTGTTATAACAGCTATTATTGGCTGTATCGGACTTCTCTTTACCTATATCAGATATAAAGACGAAATACATTCATGGGGTTCAAGTCTTTTTTGAGAAAACTTTTTAAAAGAGAACAAACTGTTGTTCGGCAAAGTAATAACCAAAGCAATAATTTTGCTTCGGTTATAGGCGATAATAATATTGTCGAGCAGAATGTAACAATGACAGTTCCTTCTCTTTTAATAAAAATGAACAATTTCGTAGACTCATTCAAAACGAATGGTATAGCCTATGTTACTTTCCCAATGTTTGATGAAATAAAGCATCAGATATTGGAAGAGCCTTATCAACTCATTCAATTCTTGGGCTTGTCCGGTCTTGGCAAGAGCCGAATGATGTTCGAAATTTTCAAAGAAGAAGATAATGCCCATAATTATTACTGTAGCAATGCATCTGATGAAAGACTGCTTAATGACCTATCTATATTTCTGCGGAAAAGGAAAGATGAAGTGGGAATCATAGTACTTGATGATTGTAATGCTGATGCTTTTAGTAGAATTAGCAAGTTACGTTCTGAAATAGATACATCTTATAAGATTATTGGAATTTATAATGATACCGAAGGACTTGTTCAACAGTATGGAGTGAACCACTTGATTTTGCATCGCAGAGACTTGATAGAGTCTGTTAATCAATATATAGAAGAACAAATTGGTTTGATGGGTAGCCAAGCTGAGAGTGTTGTTGAGCAGATACAAAATCTTTCTGATGGTTTCCCTGTTGTTGCAATTAAGGCGATTCAATCCTATAGAGAGAAAGGTGTTACAAGCTTGATGAATGAAGATGAGCTGTGGAAAAGAATGTGTGGTTATCAAAATATAGATAATGATGCTCGTATAGCCTTGCAATCATTATCGTTATTTGAACCTCTAGGATATGAACAGGAGTTTACGGATGATTATGAGTTGGTTAAGTATAACAAGTCTATAACACCATTAGAGAATTATAGCAATCAAAGAATAGATGACATCTTTGAGAATTTGGTAAATACATACATTCAAAAAGAACTGATAGAAAAAAACTCTTGTTGGTTATTGGTACGTCCTTTACCTCTCGCAGTATGGCTTGTAGGTCAATGGTTCCGAAGTTGCGGACAAGGTAGGCTGGTACAGCTTCTCAACGATTTGGATGCCATTCAGAATATAGGTCAAGCAAATAGAATGAAGCGAGCTTTGTGTAAGCGTATTAAAAATATGCAAGATAATGAAAAAGCAAAATTTCTTTTTGAAAGACTGATGGCAAAAGGAGCCCCTTTCCACTATGAGGAAGTAGTATGTTCAGACTTTGGCTCACGGCTCTTCCTCGCTATATCAACAGTGAACCCAGTCGCTGTGATGAATTGTCTCTTTGATGTCATTATGCCTCAGTCTATAGATTGGGCTAAAAATATAATCAAAGGTGATGTGCGTCGCAATTATATCTGGTGTTTGGAAAAATTAAGTATGCCAGAGACTACTTTCCGTAAGGCAACCCTTTTATTGGCGAAGTTTTCCTTGGCAGAAAATGAATCGTGGGCAAATAATGCAACAGGACAATTGCTCCAACTTTTTCATGTGGCTTTAGCAGGAACTGAAACTACATTACGCCAACGTTTGGATGTGATAGAAGAGTTGCTAAAGTTGGGAGATGAATACACCCCTATCATTTTAAAGGTTATAGATAGTGCATTTTCTTATTCTCATTTTTCTCGCAACGCTGGATATGAGCATATAGATGGAAAAATTTACAAGGATTTTGAGCCTACGGGTGTTGATATATATGAGTACTGGGAAGGATGTATTAAAATAATAAATCGGCTTTTGCAATCTAAACCAGATATAGTCAATCAAATTGCGGACATTATTGTGAGTCATGTATATGATCTTAGTTTGCGGTCAGGTTGCTATGACTTGTTGGAAAAGCTTATAAATATAGTAGTTAAAGTTCGTGGCAATAAATGGCCAGAGATGCACAAACAACTATTGAAATTGAGGAAGTATAATCAAGACAGACTATCTACAGAAAGAAAGGCTAAAATAGATGGGTGGTTGAGACAATTTAGTGCAAAGGACTTTTTGTTAGCTTTAGAAGAGACTCATGCTGCGTTTTATGCAGAAAATAGGGAACATTCCTTTGAAGATAAAATGACACATGCTGTTGAATATTTTACGCCTATTGCAAAACGCTTTCAAGATGAGAGATTATACTCAGACTCAGAACTTGTATTGAGATTGTTGGATAATCAAACTAATGAAATTGCATTTATTCGTGCTACATCAAATGTCTTGACAAAACAACAGGTTAAGGAGTTCTTTGGCGTTATAGTCAAAATTATAGCAACGAAAGACCCAGATTATCAAAGTAGTTTTCTTAACATCCTTTATTTCTCTTTGCCAGATAGTGAAGCTAAAGAGAGTTTCTTGCAATCTATATATCGCTTAAAGAAATTTCAGCAGTATATAGTATTGAAGGCAAACACAGAGACCCAAGATTTGAGTGTTTTGAAAGAGGTTGTTGGCTTGATTCAAAAAGAGCAACTCTCCCCTAAAAAGACTCTGCGCCAATATCTCTATCGTGTTGCTATAGACACGGTGGAAAGAATGTTTGAAATCTGCGATTATATTCGTATGAATGTGGCTGACTGCGATGACATATTGTTGGATTATATTATAGCCCATGAGTATTCGTCTATTATTTTAGAGGAACCAATGGAAACATTGACCAAAGAGTTGCTATTGGGTTACGATTGCAAGAAGTCAACGGTAGATGCTTATAGTGTCAAAAGTGTAGTTAAAAACATCTTGGAATCTGGTGACGAAATGGCTTTTGCAGTAGCATATAACCAAAAACTACTTAGAGTAATTCATGATTATGAGAGTTTTCGTGTTAATGATCAATTATACTTTACTTTGTTACCGAAGTATCAAAAGTATATATTACTTGATATATTAAAAGAAATGTCCAATAAACAATCTGATTTTTGGTATTTTGGAGGTAAGGATCTTGGTAGTGGCGATGGCTTTGGAGCCGGACCATTGTTCCAGTGCAATATAGATACTATCAAGGATGTTTGCCTACAGGAATCACAAGGTTGCTTGCCTTATAGGCTTGCCTACTTAGCTCCTGTATTTGATTATTCAGACAAAGATGAGCCTTCATTTAGCAAGTTCTTCTATTGGTTATTGGAGCATTTTGAAAACTTTAAAGAGCAAGAGAATATTTTATCTGAATTCAGTAGTAATATGGGGTCTTACTCATGGGTAGGCTCCATAATACCTCTATTAGAAAAAAAGATAGCATGCTTAAAAAAGTTGGAGCATAATACGAATCCACTTGTAAAAAAATGGGTTGATGAAAGTATATTGTCGCTTTCTGAACAGCTTCGTATGGAGCAGAATGCCGAAAGCTACAGGAAATTATGTTGATGAAATATGGAAGAATTAAAAAGATTGTCTAATGAACTAAAACTGTTCTTGACAAAATATGATAAGCGAATTATCCTTGGACATTTTACTCAACTGATTGAAACCTCTTCATTGGGATTTGCTCAAGATGAAGTACGCATGTTATCGTCTCCAATGAGACAATTGTATTATCTAGCAGGTCTGTTGGTAACTACAACGAAGAGTGGCGAGGAAGTGAATTGGACAGAAGAAGACTGGGCGTATATTGTAAATCACTTAAATTCCATAGAAACGGAGTATTTTAAAATATTCCTACCAAAAGAAGAAACTGAGATTACAAATGAATGGAAGAAAAAACGAGAAGTGGCAATACCGTCTTTTCTGTCATATTTCAATCTAGGGCCTCTGAATTTTGAAGAACAGTCTATAAACTGGATTTCAGATTTATATCAAAAATTAGATGCTATAATCGAAACAGAGATTGGGCTAAGGACTATTGATTTCCTTCATTTCTATGATAATTTAGATAGATGGTGTGAAGATAACTTAAAGAGTTTCCCAAATCCTGAAATATCTCAAATTCGCTCTAATTGGCAAGAATATACAACCTTACAAATTGGTGTGATAGATGAGGCTCCTGAAGAGATAAAAACATTGGGTAAAAGTCATTTTCCTATGTATACTTTTGTCGCAGATTATGGTATAAAGAATCGCTTCAAAGCATCAGACTTAGAGGATAAAGATTTGCCTTTGGACAAGGTGGAGAAAATTTTGTCTGTGCTTTCTTTTAAGGTGGCAGATTCTGCTTTTCTCTATTATACATCAACAGATAATCCGCTGTATCGTTCCCCTATATTGAATCTCGAAGATGGTCTTTATCAAGTTTTCGAAATAAAGCAAGTCTTACATGCGATTGATGCTTTTTTGGAGGAATTATGTTGCAAGTTAGAGAAGAACCGAACCAAATATGTAAAGGAAAAAGGAAAATTGCTGGAAAATAATATAGTCAACTTATTCAAGTCCGTCTTTGGTAAGTACATAAAATGCTATACTAGTTATTATGTAGATAAATGTGAGCAAGATATTTTAATTTTGTGGAAAGATAAGGCTTTTATAATAGAATCTAAGGCTTACAAAATAAATGAGCCGTTTAGAGATCCTGACCGAGCATATACACGAATTCTTCAAGATTTCAATCGTAGCATAGGTTATGCTTATAAGCAGACATGGCGAGTTGCAGAAAAGTTTTATCAGCAGGTTCCTTTGGTTATTAAAGATGAACATGGAAACATAATTGACACAATAGACACAACCAAGTACAAAGATGGAGATTTTTCTATTATTGTAACTCAAAAGTCTTTTGGTCAAATACAAGCAGATTTGAATTCTTTGTTAGAGTTGCAAGAAGGAGGAAGTTATCCTTGGGCCATTAAATATGATGATTTAGATGTCTTCCTACGAACTCTTAAGGCTATGAACAAAAAGCCTCAGTTCTTTATTGATTTTCTAATCGATAGAGAATATTTACATGGACATGTATTATGCTCTGATGAACTTCAAATTTGTGGAGGATACCTTACTGGTGAGATAACTTCTGATATTTGTCAAGGAGATAATCTTGTTGCTTGTAGTACTGATTTGGCTTCTATTTTTGACGAACAGTATCGAAAAGGTCTTGGATTCAAAAATGAAAGACATTGGGTAGAGAAACATGATGGTAGAACTCTATTTATTTAAAACATACGTCTCAAACATCAGATAATAATAAACGAATAGTGAAGGAATCATGAAAGGAATCGTATTAGCAGGTGGTAGCGGTACACGCTTGTACCCTATCACTAAAGGTATCAGCAAGCAGCTGATTCCAATCTTTGATAAACCGATGATTTATTATCCTATCTCGGTTTTGATGTTGGCAGGTATCCGTGAAATACTCATTATTTCAACACCATTTGACCTGCCAGGTTTTAAACGACTTTTAGGCGATGGAAGCCAGTTCGGAGTCAAGTTTGAGTATGCTGAGCAGCCATCACCAGATGGCTTAGCCCAAGCCTTCATTATCGGAGAGAAATTCATTGGTAATGATTCTGCTTGCCTTGTATTAGGCGATAACATCTTCTATGGCGCAGGATTGAACCAAATGCTTCATCAGGCAGTAGCAGATGCAGAACAGAATAACAAGGCTACAGTTTTTGGCTATCGTGTAAGTGATCCTGAGCGATATGGAGTTGCTGAGTTTGATGAGCAAGGCAATTGCCTGAGCATTGAAGAGAAGCCAGAGCATCCTAAGAGCAACTATGCTGTGGTAGGCTTGTATTTCTATCCAAACAAGGTGGTAGATGTAGCCAAGCATATTAAACCATCTGCTCGTGGTGAATTGGAAATCACAACCGTCAACCAGGAGTTCCTGAAGGATAAGCAGCTGATGGTTCAGACCATGGCAAGAGGATTTGCCTGGCTTGATACCGGAACCCATGATTCTCTTTCTGAAGCATCCACCTTTATTGAGGTCCTGGAGAAGCGCCAGGGCTTGAAGGTGGCTTGTTTGGAAGGTATCGCATACCGCCAAGGCTGGATTACAGCAGAACAATTGAGAGAGAATGCTCAACCTATGTTGAAGAATGACTACGGCAAGTATCTCCTTTCAATACTTGAAGAGAAAGATCATACATTAAAAAAGAATTTAGAATACTAGTAAACGATTAATATAGTAAAACAGATATAGAAGGTGTCCTCATTATTGAGACACCCCTTTTCCGTGATGCTCTTTATTATGTTAGTGTCATTGTATACAAGTCGAGTGATATCGAATGTGTGGGAGTAGAGAATTTCGGTATATATAAAGGGTAGAGTCGTGGTAATGTTTTCCATCTGAACTATGTCATGTTTATAGTTTCGTAAACGCAACATTTGGGTATAACAAATTTGAACTAATTTATGTCACAAAGGTTAGATTATTTAGATGTAGCTAAGGGAATAGGAATACTTCTTGTTATATTAGGACATTGTCAATTGGGAAGAAATGTACATGCAGTGATATATTCTTTCCATATGCCTTTGTTCTTTTTTGTTTCAGGATTATGCTTCTCCAACAAATATACTTTTTCCTCATTGGCTGTCAAAAGATTTAAACAGATGATATTGCCTACTATATACTTTTCTGTAATAAGTACATTAATGGTTGATGGGTTAGGCTTACATGTTGAATGGTGGGATTGGAATAATCATTTTCCATTTTCATTGTGGTTTTTGCCTGTGCTGTACTTCACGGAATTGTTGGCATGGGTGATATGTAATAAAATATTAAACAAATACTGTTTGGTACTTTCGCTGCTTATATTGATATTGATTCCTCATTTATTGGCAAGATTCTCTATAGAATTGCCATACAGTATAGCGGCAATACCAATAGCAACGTTTTTCTATGTTATGGGGTACAAATTAAAGAAATATGTTTTTGAAATAAATATGCACCTTTGGTCACTTTCTGTATTAATGTCTTTATTTACAGTTTTAGCAGTAAGGTATGGACATGTGTCAATTGCGCTGGCTTCTGGTCATATCTCTCCTGTCGTTGTTGCAGAATTAACAGCTTTCTGTGGATTGTTTTCGTGTCTAGGTTTTTCTAAAAGCCTGACAATTGGGGGCAAGGCTATCACAAATACTCATCTGGTTTGGACAAAATAGTTTATGTCTGATGTTAGTGCATCAGTTAATTATGGCACTTTTGGACAATTATGTCGAACCATATATAAAAAATGGCCATATATATATGATAATTCAATTTTTGTGTACAATATTTATATCCTTATTAGTAGCAAATTTAATTAAGAAAAGAATCCCTATGCTTATAGGTAAGTAGAAGAATGGAAGAGAATAATATAACTAGTAATAAAAGAATAGCTAAGAATACCATTGCATTATATATACGTATGATGTTGCAAATGGCGATAGGTCTGTATACATCAAGAGTTGTTTTAAATGCTTTGGGAGTAAATGATTTTGGTATTTATAATGTTGTAGGAAGCGTTACAGCAATGTTATCTTTCATAAATGGTTCAATGTCTAATGCAACCATGAGATTTATTACATTTGAAGAAGGTAAAGGTAATTTTGATGTATTGAATAAAGTTTTTTGTACTTCTATGAATATACATATAGCTATAGCTTTGCTGACGTTTCTTGTTTTAGATACTTTTGGCTTATGGTTTTTATATCATAAGATGGTGATAGAGCCACAGAGATTAACAGCAGCATTTTGGGTCTTGCAGTTTTCTATAGTAACTTGCATTGTTGATATTATAAGTGTTCCTTATAATGCTTGCATTATTGCGCATGAGAAAATGGGAGCTTTTGCTTTTATTTCTTTGTTGCAACAAGTGGCAACTTTAGTCTTGGCGTTATTCTTGCCTATTTATGGTGGAGATCGTTTGATTTTATATTCTGTTATACTAATGCTGGTTCAAATATTAATTCGGATAATATATGGACAGTATTGTAAGAGGTATTTTAAAGAAACAACTTTTCACTGTATGTGGGATGAAAAATTAACAAAGGAAATGGCAACATTTGCTGGTTGGACCATGAATGGGAACATAGCTTGGCTAGGTTATACTCAAGGTTTAAATATTCTTATTAATTTGTTTAGTGGAACAGCTGTTAATGCAGCTAGAGGAATTGCATTTACTGTGCAGTCTAAAATAATGGGATTTTGTGATAATTTTCAAGTAGCAGTAAAGCCACAGATTACAAAAACATATTCTGTTGGGGAATATCAAAAGATGCATCAGCTTATTATTTCAAGTTCCAAATTTTCTTTTTATTTAATGTTGTTTCTTTCTTTACCGATTTTTATAGAAATCGAGGATATTCTGCGTCTTTGGCTGAAAATTGTACCAGAGCATACGGTCAATTTTGTTAGAATTATATTGTTATGTTCAGTTATTGATATTTTTAGAAATCCGATGAATACAGCAATTCATGCAACAGGTAAAATTAAAAAATATCAATTATGGGAAGCAACAACCTTGCTTCTGATTATACCTGTGGCTTATTTGGCTTTGTATTGTGGTCTGCCAATAGAAGCAGTTTTTTGTGTGCAGTTAATAATATTTATAGTTGTACAGATTGAGCGTGTTTTCATTGTTTGTCCTGCAATAAAAATGAGTAAGATGAAATATGTTAAAGAACTTTTGAAACCAACTTGTGTCGTTACAGTTGCAGCAATTGTACTTCCTTGCGCATTGTTGTTGATATGGCCTTTGGAACAGAATAATTGGTTGCAATTTTTTGTATACATATCATTGTCGTTTATATGCTCATTCTTCTCTATCTATTATTTAGGATTAAACATACAAGAAAAGAAAAAGGTATTGTCATTTATACAAAAAAAGTTTAGAAAAATATGAAATATTTAATAGTACAAGATTGGCAGAGTACTCATGGTAATCATGCAGGTATGAAGCACATGTGTGACTTACTTGTCGCCAAATATCACGGCGAGTATGAAATGTATGTAAAGGAGTGTCCTAAATTATGGAAGTCTCCTAAGACATTAGTTGAAAAAATTCGTTGGCATATATATGATAAGCATGTTAAGCGTAGATATATAAACAAAACTTATCAGAAAGAATACTTGGAGCTTTGTAAGCCAATGTTTAGTAAGTTGAAGGATGGAGATAAAGTCTTTCTGTTAGAATATATGATACCTTGGGCTTCTCAATATGAGTTGGCATGTTACATTCGCAAAAAAAATCCCAATGTGAGGATTTATGCACTTTCGCATCTTACTTGTAAGTTTTTTGACGGTATGACCGCTAATGATCCCGATATGATTCAAAAGTGGGCAAAGCCTGTAGATAAGCTGTTGACGCTTGGCTCATCCTTCGTTTAATATTGTTGATAATAAAAAGGGTACTTATCCGAAGCCATCAATAGAAGATTGGCTTGACAATATAAAGAACTCTAGTTTTGTTATAACAGACTCTTTTCATGGTATGGTGTTTAGTATTATTTTTAATACGCCATTTGCTGTTTTTATAAATAGAACTAGAGGAGCGGATAGATTTAATTCGCTGTTGTCTCAATTAGGTTTAGAGAACAGAATATGTGCGAATGTTGAAGATGTTGACCATGTTATATCTACACCGATTAATTGGGAAAGAGTTAATCAAAAGTTGTCTTCTTTAATAGAGGATTCGAAACGTTTTTTGGAGAATTCGATAAAGTGAATTCTCCAATAGAAATAAATATTTATAATATTCCCCCATTGGAAAGATTAAATATGGATATAATTAATTTCGCCAATGGGTTATCCATAATATAAGTGACAATAATTTAGATATGAAAATAGTTTATTATACTTCTCCTTTCTTCTTGGATTGTGATTTCCCATTATTGAAAGCATTTAAAAATAAAGGACACGATGTGAGGTTGTATATCGTACTTACATCTTCTTCTTTAAAAAGTACTTTGCTAGATATGAAAAGAATAGATAAACCATCAGGGGTATATCCTATTTCTTCTTTTAGAGAGTTCTGCTGTTTTAAAGAGTATTTTGATGAAAATAATTCTTTTGTTGTTGTTCGTGAAGATATGCATTTTTATTCTTGGAAATCCTTTAAGTTGCAGATGAAAATTTTTAAGAGTATAAAATCGTTTAATCCTGATATAATACAGTTAACTTTGTATCCTACAGAATTTGAACCCTTTTTGTACATTTTTCGAAAAAAAATAGTTCAACTTGTGCATGATCCTTTTCCTCATTCAGGGGAGGTAAGGAATGCTTTACTAATAAACATTAAGCTTAGTACTATGTTTTTCAAAGCATTTATTATGCTTAATAATAGGCAGCGTAAGGCTTTTGTAGAGAAATATCATCTTCAAAAAAAGAAAGTCGGATTAGCAAAGCTAGGTATCTATGAGTGTATGAACAAATTTGCATCTAACAAAAAGGTTGTTAACATAGATAATTATGTTTTATTCTTTGGTAGAATTTCACCATATAAAGGTGTTGAATACCTTATAAAAGCTGTTAACAAACTGAATGGTAAAACAAAGTTAGTGATAGCAGGTGGCGGTCAGCTTTATTTTTCAAAAGATTTATATGAGGATAATAGAAATATAATTGTCATTAATAGATATATGGATATGTATGAACTATATAGTTTGATTAAAAATGCCAGTATTATTGTTTGTCCGTATATAGATGCTACGCAAAGCGGGGTTATTATGACAGCTTATAGTTTATGTAAGCCAGTCGTAGTGACGAATGTCGGCGGCTTGCCTGACATGGTAGATGATGGTAAGACTGGATTTGTTGTCGAGGCAAAGTCTTCTTCTGCTATTTATCACGCTCTCCTAAAATTTTTAGAATCCCCTTCTCTGTTTGATGAAGTAAAAGAGAATATTAAGGATAAATATTATAATGGGCGAGAGAGTTGGGATTCAATAGCACACTTATATATTAATATTTATAATGATTTTTTAAACCATGATTAAATTTGTTTTTAAATTATTTTTATGTAAAATAAAACATATGCTTTATGTCTTGTTAATAAAAGTGAAATATTATGATAATTATTTGGGGTGCTATTTTGTGTTAGATAAACTCCCATTAAAGTCCTTTAGTATAGGAAAAAAATCTGTAATTAGTAGATATTCATTAATTTCCATTTGTGATGGTCCTAATGCTATATTTTCTTATCTAAACATAGGTGATAATACTTATATTGGTGAATTTAATAATATTCGAGCAGCAGGAGGCTATATTGAAATTGGCAATAATTGCCTTATTTCACAACATATATCAATTGTTGCTTCTGGACATAATTATGATAAAAAATCATTAATATCCAAACAGGGTTGGAATACTAATAAACGTAATGTCATAATAAAGGATGATGTTTGGATAGGTGCAAATTCAGTTATTCTTCCAGGATGCATTATAGAGACAGGAGCAGTTATCGGAGCTGGTAGTATAGTGACGAAAAATGTGCCTCCTTATGCTATTGTCGCTGGTAATCCAGCAAAAATTATAAAATATAGAAAATAAAGAAAAGTAATGAAAATTAATTTGGTTTTAGCAGCAGATGATAACTATGCAAAAAAATGTATAGTAACAATAGTTTCTGTTCTCCAGAATACAAAATCATTTGTAGATATATATGTATTGACATCTGGTTTTTCAGAACAGTCAAAAGAGTTGTTTCGTATGAAAACAGCGAAGTATTCTTGCAATGTTACTTATGTGAAAGTTGATAATTCTTTCTTGTCAGACGTTCCTCTGCCAAAAGAATTATCGCATATAAATATAGTAACATATTATAGATTGCTTATATCAATTCTTTTACCTGCAAAATTAGATAAGGTAATCTATCTTGATAGTGATATAATCGTTAGGCATGATATTTCTCAGTTGTTTGTTACTGATATGTGTGGATATGCAGTTGGCTCTGTTTTGGAGTCAATATATGAGGATAGACATGATTGTAAACGTCTCTGTATACCTTCTAAATATGGGTATTTTAATGCGGGAGTTTTACTGGTGAATTTAGAATTTTGGAGAAGAAACCGTTTGGATGTAGTCTTTATGAACTATTTGAAAAAAAATCATGATGTTATTGTTTATCATGATCAAGACGTTTTAAATGCTACATTGTATGCTGTAAAAAAGACATTACCTGTTACTTGGAATATGTTGCCGATTTTATATTTACGTAAAATGAATGCTAAAAAAGAACCAGCATTAAATTCTTATTTGTCTAATCCGTCGTTAGTACATTTTGTTTATGTCCCCAAACCTTGGAGTGCAAATTGTGAGAATCCTTGGAAAACAGAGTATCGAATGCTTGCAGAGTCTTTAGGCTTTTATGATTTGGTTCCAAAAGATTCTTTCATTTTTAAAGTGAAGATTTTCGTAAAAAAAATATTTCGTATGGGTTATTATACAATAGGTGAATTATGATATATGAATGTTTTTTATGTATGCTTTTCGTATTTGGCATTGCAGGATGGGGATTACCTCAAAAGATTAATAATAATCTATTTGTTGTGGCGATTACGTTTATGGCTGTTATCGTGTGTCTTAGAAATGTAAGTGTGGGTTTTGATACTGTTTCTTATGTAGGTTTCTTTTCTGGTAATGGTGGATTATATGGTATTTATTCTAATCCTGGCCATGAAGTCGAAAAAGGAATTTCAATTTTAGGTTATATATATCATTTCATAGGTATTAAAACTACAGAGGAGTGGCCTTATTTAATGATAAATGGTATCTTGACAGTAGTCCCTTTATTTTTGATAACTAAGAGGTTTTCTGTTAATCCTTGCTTTTCTTTATTTTTGATGTTTACTGCTTTAAGAGGCTCTTTTATGATTCTATATGTTGCTGCTCTTAGACAGGCTCTAAGCATAGCATTTACTTTGTTTTCACTATACTTCATTGTAGAAAAGCCAAACAAATATAAATTGTATTTTATTTTGTTGTCTGCAGCTTCTGTTCTTTTTCATAATACAGGTATCCTTATGACTATTGTAATATTGGTGATGAATTATTTACGGCCATCTAAGAAAGTGGCTTATTCCTTGCTGAGTGGAACATTTGTAATTAGTCTGTTTTTCAATAGCGTAGGTTTAAATTTGTTTTCTCAGTTATTGGCTTCTTTGAATAGTCTAACTGCTGCTCGGTACGATTATTATTCTTCATCTGAATCTTATGATTTATCTGAGCGCAGTGTGTTAAGTATTGGATTGAATCTTATTTTGCCTTATATCTTTGTATATTTATCGTCCGATGAAGAATTGCAGAAGAACATATTTTTAAAAACATATATATTGGCACCTTGTGTGTTTTTATTGTTTGGTTCTTTTGAACAAGTTTCAAGAATGGTAGCTGGAATTTGGATTATTGGTGCAGTTGGTGCGCTTCCGTCGCAAGATGTTATAAGAAAGTCCAATTTGTTTTTACTTGTGGTTGTTGTTTCAGTCTTTTTTCTGAGTAGAGCAATCTTTATGTATTCAGGAAAAGGTGGTGTTGTCAATGGTTTTATGCCTTATATTTTTTTTGGGAATAGTTATGAAAGTTTATTTTGTTTTAAGTAAAATTGCCGAACGAGCATATTTGGGTTTAAAATCTTTTTCTTTGTATGTCAATAGACTCAAACTGTATTTGTGGGGTATTGATTATGGTGAAAATGTTTGCGCGCTCGGTCCTCTTCGTATACGCATGACCCGTGATGCAAAGATTATTATTGGGCATAATTTGTTGGCCGTTGCTGGATATAATTCAACTATTGATTCCAGCAAGAAAAATGTGTGGTCTGTTTGTGGAAGCGCAAGTCTTATTATTCGGGACAATGTTGGTATGACATCAACAGGGATTTATTGTAATGATAAGATAGAGATAGGTAATCATGTTCTTATTGGTGCTGAAACCCTTATCATGGATACTAATTTTCATTCGTTGGATTATTCTATTCGTGGTACATCTAAAGAAGGTTATCAGCATAAAGGAACCATCAATACTGCACCTGTTGTTATTGGGGACTATGTCTTTATTGGAACTCGTTGCATTATTAATAAAGGTGTAAATATAGGAGAAGGTGCTATTATTGCAGCAGGCAGCGTGGTTGTTACGGATATCCCTGCTTGGGAAGTATGGGGTGGTAATCCTGCAAAATTTATTAAGTCTTTAAATCATTAAATTTATGAAAGAGCCAAAGGTTAGTGTAGTTATATGTACTTACAATTCTGGCGAGATAACTCGCCGTGCAATTGAAAGTGTTTTGAATAACAACTATGATAATATAGAATGTATTGTAGTTGATGGTGCTTCAAATGATGGCACCGTAGATATTATTAAGAGTTATGATAGTAATCCTAAGTTCAGATATATTTCCGAACCTGATACAGGAATATATAATGCGATGAATAAGGGATGGAGAATGGCAAAAGGTGAATGGATTCATTATCTTGGAGCTGACGATGAACTGTTGCCTGATGGAATATGTTACTTGATAAGTGCTGACAAAGAAAGGAATGCAGATGTTATTTATGGCAATATACAATATCGCAAAGATGATGGCGAAATAGTTCTTCATCTTCATCATAGCCATACGCAACTTCCTTGGAAGACATTCGCATGTCATCAGGGAGTTATTATGAAGCGTACTGTTTTTGAAAAACTAGGTGGATTTGATGAGAACTTAAGAATTATTGCAGATAAAGACTTAATTATAAGGAGCTATTTTTTGAAGCCTAAATGTGTTTATCTCCCTACTGATTCTACTGTTGCAATTTTTGCTGGTGGTGGTACTAGTTCTAACCTTTATAAATCTTTTAAGGAAGATATTTACATTTTTAATAAGGTACATCCTGGTTTGAAATACTTGCTCTATGTCTTACAACATTATCCTAGAATGTGGCTAAAAAGTAAATTACATATATTATGAAACAAGCATTTCTTCTTGGGGTTTATAAGAATCCAGAATATGTTAGGCAGCTGATTCTTTCCCTTTCATCAGATAAAACTAACATATATGTTCATATCAATAAGGACAACTATGAGACTTTTCTTGATGTGATAGATTTCTTTAAAGGGTGGCCTAATGTTGTATTCTTACATAATATTAAGGTAATGTGGGGTGGTTCTACCCTCCTTGATTCAATAAAGTCTATGCTGAAAGAAGCATTATCAAATAAAGATAATCAATGGTTTCATCTCGTTACTGGGCAGGACATCTTAATAAAGCCTTTATCTCAACTCATCGACTTTTTTGATGGGAATAATTATAATAACTATGTAAGTTATTCCCCATTGCCACCTAATGAGCAACGAAGGTTCAATCGCTTCCATCTTTATGATGCTATTAACGTAAGGAGTAAATTAGCATACAGGTGTTTTGAGAATATTATTAATAGGTTGCCTGATCACTGGTTGGATATTCGAAAGAGATTGGGTTTTAATAAACTATATTGGGGGTCTGGCTGGTGGTCGTTGAGAAGGGATGCCGCAGAATATATCTTAAAAGAATTGAATGAGTCAAATCTGGAAAAGCGTTTGCGACATACATTTGCTCCAGATGAGATGATAGTCCAAACCCTTCTGCTTAACGCAGAACAAAATTTTCATGTGGTAAATGACAATTTAAGGTTCATGATATGGAATGGGGCATCTGGACCAAAGGATTTATCTCTGGATGATTTTGATAAATTGAAAGAAACCAATGCGTTCTTTGCTAGAAAGATTGATACGGCAAAGTATCCTGAATTGTATCACAAAATTAATAAAGAATTAAATAAAACAGAAATATGAAAGTAGTTCTTTTAGCAGGAGGCTTTGGCTCCCGCATTTCAGAGGAGTCACAGTTCAAGCCAAAGCCGATGATTGAGATCGGCGGTATGCCTATCATCTGGCATATCATGAAGGAGTATGCCTATTATGGTTATACTGAGTTTGTAATTTGTGCTGGCTATAAGCAGGAGTATATCAAAGATTGGTTTGCCAATTATTTCTTGCATAACTCAGATATCACTTTCGATTATCGCAATGGTAAGAATGAGATGACCGTTCATCAGACCAATATGGAACCGTGGAAAGTGACAGTGGTTGATACTGGTTATAATACCATGACTGGTGGCCGTATCAAACGCATTCAGAAGTATGTGGGCAACGAGCCTTTCTTGTTGACATACGGCGATGGTGTTTGCGACGTGGAAATAGACAAGTTGGTTGAGTTCCATAAAAACCATGGAAAATTAGCTACATTGACAGCTGTGAAAATGGCGCAGGACAAGGGCGTACTTGATATCAGCGGAGATTTTGCAGTAAAGTCATTCCGTGAGAAAAATGCTAGCGATGGTGCTCCTATCAATGCAGGATATATGGTACTCCAGCCAGAGGTCTTCGATTTGCTGGATGGTGATTCTTGCGTATTCGAGAAGACTGCCCTTGTAGAACTTGCTAAGCGTGGTGAATTGATGTCTTACGTACATGAAGGTTTCTGGCAGTGCATGGATAATATCCGTGAGAAGAACATGCTCGAAAAACTCCTTGCAGAAGATAAGGCTCCTTGGAAACGTTGGGAGCGTTCTATCCCTTCTATTGAGGCTCGCAAGTTAACTGGTAATATTTAAAAAAACAGGAATAATTATGATAGACGTATTTGATGGATTTTTCAAGGGCAAGAAAGTCCTTGTAACAGGTCATACAGGTTTTAAAGGCTCCTGGTTGTGTATCTGGCTTCATGAGTTGGGAGCAGAGGTAGTAGGTGTAGGTCTAGACCCATATTCAGAGCGTGACAACTTTGTGCTTTCAGGCATAGGTTCTAAGATAAAGGCAGACATCCGTGCTGATATCCGTGACGGAGAGAAGATGAAGCAAATCTTTGCAGAGTATCAGCCTGAGATTGTATTCCATTTGGCTGCACAACCTTTGGTTCGACTCTCTTACGAGATTCCTGTAGAGACCTACGAGGTGAACGTCATGGGAACCATTCATATAATGGAAGCTATCCGTGCTACCAAGAGTGTGAAGGTGGGTGTAATGATTACTACCGACAAGTGCTATGATAATAACGAGCAGTTGGAAGGATATGTAGAGACCGACCCATTTGGAGGTTATGATCCATACAGTTCTTCTAAGGGTGCTTGTGAGGTGGCTATACAGTCATGGAGACGTTCTTTCTTTAATCCTGCTGACTATGGAAAGAAGCATACCGTGAGCCTTGCGTCTGTAAGAGCTGGTAACGTAATCGGTGGTGGTGACTGGGCCAAGGACCGCATTATACCAGACTGTATCCGAGCTTTGGAAACAACCAAAGTGATAGATATCCGTTCTCCAAAGGCTGTTCGTCCATGGGAACATGTGTTGGAACCATTATCTGGCTATATGCTCTTGGCTCAGAAAATGTGGAATGATCCTACGGGTTACTGTGAAGGATGGAACTTTGGTCCGGAAGCTGATAGTGTATTGACCGTTTGGGAAGTGGCTTCTGCCATCGTTGAGAATTTCGGTTTTGGTGAGTTGAAGGATGTTTCTGATCCGAATGCACTCCATGAGGCAAACCTTTTGATGCTCAATATCAATAAGGCAAAGACCCGCTTGGGATGGAAGCCAAGACTGAATGCCAAGCAGTGTGCCATGCTTACCTCTGACTGGTATAAGCGATACAAGACAGAAAATGTATATGACCTCTGTGTGGAGGAAATCAATAAATTCATAGGATAATGAAAATTTCAATTTTAGGAACCAATGGCTTCCTTTCTACTGCCATTGCCAAATATGCCAATGAAGCAGGATGGAACCTGGATATGTATGGACTGGATGAACCAACTGCCCATAAGTTTGACAATTTCTATAAGGTAAACTTGATGGACGCAGAACTCGATTGCTCTGGCTTGCTGACTTCTGACATCATTGTTTATGCGATAGGTGCTGGTATTCAGGCAAATCTCAAGGAAGGTTTCAATCTGATTTATAACCTCAATGTTACAGCTCCTGTCACCATCTGCAATAAGTTGAAGGAACTTGGATACAAAGGCCGTTTCGTAACTTTCGGAAGTGTCTTTGAGATGGGCGAGACTCATGAAGAACGTTTCTTTACAGAAGAAGATGTTCTCACATCTACTTGTCCTGCACCTAATGACTATACTGTAAGTAAGCGAATGTTGAGTAGTTTCGTTTCTTCATACAAACATGATTTCACACACTGGCATTTTTATATCCCAACGATTTACGGTGCAGGTGAAAATCCAAAGCGTTTGATACCATACGTAATCAATGCTATCCGCAATGGAGAGGAACTTCATTTTACTGCTGGTGATCAAACTAGACAGTATGTACATGTCAGTGAAGTACCACGTATGTTAGCTCAGGCATTTGATAAGAATCTTCCATCTGGCCTTTATAATATCCAAGGTAAGGAAACGGTAACAGTTAAGGAGATTGTAACAGAGATTCATCATGCTATGGGTAAGGAAGTGCCGGATGGTTGTTTTGGTAGCGTACAACGTGCCGATGTGGGGATGAAATATTTGGCATTGGACGGTAAGAAACTGCATGATGCTACAGGTTTTGAGGCAAGTATTAAGATAACAGATGTAATTGACACATATTAATAATTAAGTATGTCACAGATAGATAAAGTAAGAATCATACCTCGTCGTCTCATCGCAGACGACAGAGGCTGGTTTTTAAAAGCAATTACAGGAACAGAGGAGGATATACCTTCTCATACAGGTGAGGTTTACCTTACTATGGGTAAGCCTGGTCAGGCTAAGGGTGGTCATTATCATCCAGAAGCAGTTGAGTGGTTTACCATCATTGAGGGGTGTGCTATTTTGAAATTAGAGGATATGGAAACGCATGAGCGAAGAGACATTGAGATGCCTTTTGAAAAAGCTCAGACTGTTTTCATTCCCAATGGAGTTGCGCATATAGTAGTAAATAACAGCGATAAGAATTTTATATTGTTGGCTTATACAGATAAATTGTATGATCCGGCAGATACAATTGCTTTTAAAATAATGTAATAAGTCATGAAAATAGCAAGTTATAAACCGACCATATCTGTATCTCCAGTTTGTGGGGTAAGGTTCAAGAAAAAATGTGGCGTGATGGGCTTGTTGCCTTGGGGCATCAAGTTGATTTAGTGAATATTTGGGATGATTATGATTGGGATTCCTATGATTGGTTAATTATGATGGGATATGGAGGAAACTTCAGAGATTCATCAAGAGCATTTAGTAAGTTAGTTAAAAGGTTAGCTATTGCACCGATTATAGATCCTGATTGTGGATATACTAAATATAAGTTTTATACGAAATATTGGGGAAATCAGAAACATTTAGGCTTGTCTTCAAGATTTCATGATTTATATTTAAATAAAGATTTTTATAAACTGTGGCTAGTTCGTTCGGATTTTGAAAAGTCTTATGTCACCAAATGCTTGGATATAGATGAATCTTTGATAGATTTGGTACCTTTACAGTATAGAGTTCCGTCTTGTGACACAATGCCCCTAAAGGAAAACTTCTGTTTCCATGCTAGTAGATTGGCTGCTTCCAATAAAAACGTACCTCGACTTGTGGAGGCTGCCAAGAAATATGGTTTCAACTTGGTTCTGGCGGGTTTGTTAGCTTCTGAGGAAGAAATGCAATGGCTTCATAATATGATTGACGGTCATGATAATATTAAATATGTAGGTCAATTAACAGACGAAGAACTGGTAAGCTATTACAGAAAATGCAAGGTATTTGCTTTGCCAAGTATTACAGAAGGTGTAGGTATGGTTGCATTGGAAGCAGCTGCTAATGGTGCAGAAATTGTATTGACGAATGATGGCGGTCCAAAATATTATCTGAAAGATCATGCAGAGATAATCAATCCTTACTCTGTTGATAATATCGGACGAGCTGTTATGAAATTAATGGAACGTAATGTTTATCAGCCAGCATTGTTGGATTATATGAAGAATAATTTCTCCGCAGGAGCATGTTCTAAACAATTGGAAAAGGCTTTAAAAGATAGAATGTAAAATATATTTTTAAAGTTATGAGCAGAAAAGCATTTCTAATAATGAATCCAGGACTTCTAGGAGACAGAAATTATGCTCCTACTGTGGAAAATGCTTACAATAGGGTGAAAAGCTATTTAAAAAGTCCTGTGGGAGGATATTGGCATGATGAAGAAATCTTGGAGTTAGCCCGTGTTGCTAATTACGAAAATCTAGAGGAGGATTTTTGTAACAAAATGGAGGCTGTTGGCAATGTGGACGTTGAGTATTCTTTGATTGTATTCATTGGTCATGGTGGTGCTGTAAATGGCAATGACAGCATCCAATTGGAGGATGGAAGAATTATACCAATAAGTACTCTGATTACGCCAGTGTCCCCGATAACTAAACGAATGGTAATCATTGATGCTTGCCGTTCCTATGTTGCTATACCTGAAATAATGCTTGAACAACGTGCGTTTGCAGGAGATGGACAATTTCAGGGTACATGGTGCAGAGATTATTATAACCATTTGATAGCAGAATGCGAGCCTCATGTGGAGTTGATTCAATCTACGCAATATGGGCAGTATGCACATGGCTCGCAAACAGGTACAGCTTTCATGGATGCATTATTAGGTATTATAAAGCATAACTTACCTTTATGGAATAGTTTGGCTTTAATGACCCATTTAGGTGAATATAGAGCAACTTTTCGTGACTTGGAAGGTTTTGTAAGAACACAAATGGATGCTTATGGTCAGGTGCCACAATATACAAATGCTTCCCAATGTGCATTTCCTCTTTTTGCTCTGAAAAGATTAGTTCAAAATATATTAAACGATTAAGTGATAGATAAAGTTTTATATGAATAATCAACCTTTAATTAGCATTATTGTTCCATGCTATAAAGTGGAGCAATATCTGCCAAAATGCATCGAAAGCATATTGGCTCAAACATATAGGAACTTAGAGATTCTTCTTGTGGATGACGGCTCTCCAGACAGATGTGGGGAGATATGTGATGAATATGCCAAGAAGGATACTCGTATCAAAGTAATCCATAAAAAAAATGGAGGTTTGGCCGATGCTCGTAATGTGGCTTTGGATGTGATGACAGGTGAGTATGTGGTTTGTGTGGATAGTGATGATTATATCTCTCCTACGCATATTGAAGGACTTTATCATCTGATAGAGAAGTATGGGGCAGATGTAAGTGTCAATACCTTTTGTGCTTTTTACGAAGGCTCAACTCCCAATCCAACTCCCAAATCTGTAAAATATTGGGTTTTAGATGGGCTTCATGCTACGGAGATGATGTTTTATCAAGAAAAATTTGATACATGTGCCTGGGGGAAAATGTACAAGGCGGATTTGTTCGATAGTATTCGCTATCCAAAAGGTCTGCTCTTTGAAGACCTTCCAACTACATATCGTCTTTTATTGAAGGCAAACAAGGTCGCATTTAACGATGAACAGAGCTATTTCTATTTGCTTCGCAGTAATAGCATTGAGGGGGCAGCATTTTCTCCTCATAAACTGGATAGCGGCTTGCAACTGATGGCTTTGATGGATAAAGATAGAGATAAATTGCTGCCAATCATTAAGAGTTACAATTGTCGTATGGCCAGTTTTATTTTTCATCTTCTTTTACAGATGCCAGAAGGATATGTACATCGCAAAGACTTCGAAAAGCGTATAAAGAAAATACGTTGGTCTGTTCTTACAGATATAAGAGCGAGAAAGAATGCCCGTTTGGCATGTTTGCTTTCGTTCGTCGGTTTTGGTCTTGTACAGAGTATTTTTAATAGAGTAAAAAAAAGGAAGTAAATTATGCTGATACTTAAAATAATATACCATCTTCAGGCATTCTTCTATATGATCTGGCTGAAGATATTATACCGGTTTGGGGGTGGTAAATTTATCACAGGAAAACATTTGACTTTCAGAAAGGGATTCTCCTTAATGATTGATAAACAGGGAGAAGTTATTATTGGAAACAAAGTATTCTTTAACAATTACTGCTCCTTGAATGCCTTACAACATATCTCCATTGGAGATGGTTCTATCTTCGGTGAGAATGTGAAGGTGTATGATCATAATCACTGTTATAAGAATCCTGATGTTCCAATAAAGGAGCAAGGTTTTAGTTCGGCACCCATAAACATCGGCAATCATTGCTGGATAGGTAGTAATGTTGTGATTCTAAAAGGTGTTACTATAGGAGACAACTGCGTGATTGGTGCAGGATGTATTGTTTATAAGGATGTTCCTTCTGGAACAATTGTAGTAAACAAACAAGATCTTCTCTATAAGCATTAAATAAGTGAGTGAAAATCTGTATCATCCCACTTGGTAATATTTTGTTTAAATGTAATTAGATGCTATGGATACAATTGATATTTCTCAAAACATTCAAGACTTCAAGCAGGTGTTTGAAAATGCGAGTAGAATCATATTCTCTGCTAAGTTTTGAGATGGTAAATCTTACTTTCTGAATGAGTTCATGAAGAGCTATGATGAAAAGAAGAATGATTGCTATTTCATCACTCTCCATCCTGTAAACTACGTGGTTGAGGAGATTCGGGATGTCATTGAGTATATCAAATGTGATATTCTGTTTCAACTCATAAAGGATAATCGTATCTATGACTTTAAAGAGGGATATGATAAGATATTCGATGCGGTATGCAACAAAGAGTCTTTGTTGAAGTTAGGCGACGTTGTTGCTTCTATCATTCCTGTAAAAGGTTTGAAAGAAGGGTATAAGGCTCTGAAGGGGCTTGTTTCTACGATTGATGAAAAACGTAAAGAACAAGATGTTCTTCATGTAGTAGATGACTACCTCAATGGATTTTATGGAAAGTCAGGTAGTATCAGCGAATGTGATGCTTTTACTTATCTTATCCAGAAGTCTTTGGAGCAGATGATGGCAAAGTCCGTTTTGATTATAGAAGATTTGGACAGAATAGATCCAGCTCATCTTTTCCGCATCATGAATGTCTTGTCCTCTCAGGTTGATAATCCCTATTATTCGGAGGTTTCTAATGGTAACAAGTTCGGCTTTGATAAGATAATCCTTGTAATAGATTACGAGATAGCCAAGCATCTCTTCCACCATTTCTATGGTAAAGAGGCGAACTATGAGGGGTATATGAATAAATTTCTGAATACCCTGCCCTATTCGTATTCTATTAAAGAAGAGGCGCATAGGCAAGTTGAAGCTAAGCTCTTGGATATATGTAAAACAGATGAGGTTTTGAGAGTAGTTCAGCAGTTGTCTAGCAACAAGGAAGATAGTTTTTCTGTCCCATCGGCAATTATGCAGATGTCAGTTAGAAGATGTAAGGAGTTTCTTGATATGGATGTTTGTAATTTGATAAGAAATTCTTGGATGAAGGGGGAATATGACATTCCTACACAAACTGTATGGACTAAAATACTTGCATGTTACCGTTTCTTGTTTCCTGATAGGTCATTAGATGCAATACAGGAAATGATGTTGTATGGATTCTCTGATTTACAATTAGCAGAGCTTTATGCTCCATATAATTATGCTTTGAAAGGTGTAAATGAATTTTATATGGAGTATGAAAATGACATGTATGATTTTTGCTATATCAAGGGGAAAAATCTTGTGCGAAGGGGTAGAGTGTTGTCTTGGCAAAGTGATAAAATTATTGATTTGTCAGAGATAAGGAAAGAACTGCAAAAGCTAAATCATGATATTCGGAATTTGTTGCTTGGGTAAAAGGAGTTTCAAGAAGAATATCGTAATTTAGGTGAGCAATTAGTTGTTTGTAAATATTAGTATGTTAGTAAGCATCCAACCCCTATTTTGGCGGTTTGAACAATAAGTGCTACCTTTGCGCC
>ERZ773186.531-NODE-531-length-35730-cov-4.819678_pt1 | contig 35730 bp, 28 predicted proteins | sample MGYA00581000_ERZ773186 | MGnify/ENA primary metagenome ERZ773186 (study PRJEB29015, sample SAMEA2737752) | human gut metagenome | biome: human gut; feature: human-associated habitat; material: faeces | place: China | collected 2012 ...
ACCCGCAAGACGCATCAAATGTTCCGGTTCCTGACCGAACCGTTCAAATTGCCGGGCTTCTTTCAACGACTCTTCCGTCTGACGATCTGCGATCAGCGAACTTTGAAGATCTATAATTTCCTCCTGCAGCTCTCTTAGCTTTGCCTTCGATACTTTTGTACCGATACATGCATTTTTCGTATAATCCTTCCTGCGCAGATGCCGGAACATATATCCGCTGTACGAATAACAGTCCGGTGTAACTCCGTCTTTTACCGTACTTAACTCTTCCACCGTCTCACATTTTTGTATTCTTCCAAGATAACGTTTCAAGCACCGGTCAACATATCCGCTTTCTGCGTGTACCGCTTCATATAGCGAGTTTTCGTCCGCTTCCGGAGAATCCTTTTGAACCGCCTCACTATTGATCAGATCAACTTCTTCAAACTGCTGCATCCTGCGAAATATTTTCGCTGCATCAAGAGCGTATGCCGGTTCTGTAATCATACTTTTTTTAATCCTGCCAAGCCGTCCTTCGATCGCATTTTTCCATTTTTCATCCGTAATATCAAACAAATCCGCGAAAATATGAACTTCGATTTTCCTTCCGTACCTGTCGCTCAACGCACGCTGCAGTTCCTGTCTCGCCTTTTTCAATTCCAACGGATACGGTTTTCTGTCGTTTTGGAGATCTTCGACAGCATCTTGTTTTTCTTTGATGTCTTTTTCCGTTTCATGGATCGAAATACGAAGTTCCGACAATTCATTTGTAATATTATCAAGGGCCAAGTCAAGATGTGTCCTCAGTTCTTTACATAACTTTTCCGTAAGCGCTCCGCCTCGTATTTCCTGAATAAGCTGAAGAGCTCTGTTGCTCACATAATCAGTGACAACATCCTCTTCTTCCCATCGTTTCAATCCTTTCACGATCTGCCGCCACTGTGCCGAATTATCCGCCAGAAGAGCAATTCTGTATTCTAAATCTTTTAGTTCCTGTTCTTTCTTTCCATAATCGCTGTTATTTAATTCTGCCTGTACCCGGGCTCTTTCATCCCGTATCGTCTGCAGTTCGTCCTGAAGTATCTTCTGTTCTTTTTTCGCCTCGTCCGCTTCTTTTTCAACGGATTCCAACTCACTTTCCCGTCCTTTGAGTCGAATTATATTTTCCTCGATATCAATGCATTTGAGCACTGTTTCCGTTCGTACTTTCTCCGCACGCACATTCGTCAGTTCTCTGTCATATACTTGGATCTTATCCAGCATTTCGATCCGTTTTTCCAGATCTTCCACCCGTTCTTTGATCTCTCTGTACGCGCCAAGCTGTTCACTGATCGTCGCCACCGTATCTTCTTTCGTTTTCGGAAACATATAATCTCTTATAAACTGACCTGTTCCACTCGTCATTTTCAGAGCAATGGCGCTTTTTTCCATCGTGATCATACGACCTTGTTCTACCTGACCGAAGATTTCCCCGTACAGCGTATAAAGATAAGCTTCTTTCGACGGATACACTTTATTTACTTCACCCCGGCCTCTGTTATCGGCGCTTCTGCTTCTTTCTTCCGTAAGTTTTCTAATCTGTGCGATCGAATAAGGTACGTTATTTTCCAAATATTCATCCTTTGGAATTCTTCCCGAATGACTGAAATAAGTATATTTTTTCAGATCCGTATCCCCTTTTGCCACCTCGAACGCCGCCCCGACACAAGTCACAATATGAGTGGCGGTATCTTCAATCTCAAGAACAATCTGTGAACAAAAATCAACGTCTCCCCTGTTTGCCGTTCCGTCTTTTTGCGCTCCTCTAAGATAGCTTAAAACGCTTCTCTTGTTTTTAGAATCATCTGCCGCTTTATTCAGAAAATTAGCAGACACACTCCCATACAGAACAACCTGTATCGCATCCATAACCGTCGATTTCCCCGATCCGCTCTTTCCGCTGAAAAGATTCACATACTCGTGGAATTCCAACATTTTATGGCTGATGCCGCCCCAGTTATTGATCAGCATTCTTGTAAAAATTTTCTTCGGCTGTTTCATATCCGTCTGCCTCCTCTCTATATTCTTCAATCAAATCATTCATATCTTTCGCCGTCACATACAGATTGATCGTACTGTAAATATAGATCGGCGTATCGTCTTCTACGTCCCTCACCGCTCCCGGCACGTCGATGATCTGATGAAGCCGCATCAGATAAAGAGAAGCTTTCCATTCATCTGCCTTCAATTTTCTTACGATCAGGTTCGTATTCTTTCCGTATTCGCGCATTTCTTTCAGCGTTGTCACAGGAGCGTTTAACCCTTCTCCCATAATTTTATCTTTATAGATCAGTTTTATGATAAGAAGGATCACCGTTTCTGTCATATTCAGTTTTTCCCTTGCAGCTCCGTCGCCTGTCAAACAGAAAATATGCTCTTGTGCATCATGCGTAAGCTCACATCCAAGTACCGAAAGATAGTCTTCTATAAAATGTCTGTGCCGGACACAGATTTCATACTGTACATTATCTTTCGGCACAAGTGTTGCCGGATCATATTTCACCTGCAAAATACATGTCTGGCGAAACAACGCCTGTATCGTCTTTTTTATCTGTTCCCCTTCTGTGATAGAAATACTTTCCAAATACTCAAACATGACTTAGTCCTCTCTTATTTCCAGCGTTGAAAAACGCATTCCCTGTTCGGTTTCTTCTTCCTCTCCTACGGTGATCTCCCCACTGCCAAACGCATTTTCCGTCGCTTCCTGCCATATAAAAAACAATTTTTCCAAATCTTCAGCCGACCGAACCGTCTGCCGCGTAGTTCTAAATACGTTTCCGACACTGTTTCTTTCTTTGAACTCCTGCAGCTCTTTCCTTGTATAAAGCGGTTTTAAGACAAACGACTCCAAATTTTCTTCCGCCTGTCCGCCTTCCGAAACAGCAGCCGGAACAAACGCTTCTCTCCCTTTTTCTTTCCGTTTGTACAGACTTTCATCCGTCAACGCTCTGTGATGTCTGCTAAGGCGGATACGCTCCGCCAGTTTTTCCGATATTTCTTCTTTTCTCCTGCTTTTATTCAACAGATCTACAAGCGCAACCGTACGGTCTTCTTCTGCTCCTTCCTGAAGAACGTACCGTATTCTCGCAGCCGCCCTGGACGCAAAAATCGTCTTCTGTTCGATCAGTTTATTATATCTTCTTTCGATCGCATCAAACTGCCTTTCGATTCGTATCAGCGTATCTGCCGCTTCCTCGCACATTGCCGCCGCCCGTTCCAGCCGCAGTTCTTTTATTTTCTCCGCCTCATCTGTTTTTTTCGGATCTTTAACTTTTCCCGCGTTTTCTTCGTCTTTCATCTTCTTTTGACGGACCTCTTCCAGTTCCCGCAACAGTTTCAGCCTGCTCATATCATTTTCCTGTAAATTTCTGTCAAGCAGTTCTTTAACAGCTTCTTTATATCGATAAAAACTGTCCGTTGTCGTCAAGATCGCATATTTTCGGCTGTCACTGTTATTGATCTCCTTTACAAGGACGTCCTGTATTCCCCGAAAATCTTTCTGACGGGACAGTTCATCAAAATACCCTCTCATACCGTCCTGCATATTTACAAGCATCTGCACAAGCTTTTTGGAAACACGAAGGGCGCTTTTTAAAATCTCATTATTTTTTTCTTTATCGGAACTATATGTATACAGATGGCTGTATATCGTCATAACGCTTTCCCGCTCTTCGCTCTCTTGTTCATCAAGCAGACTCCTAAACAACTCCACATACATCTGACTATATTCAGGAAATGTCACAACGTAACTGTTCAAAGCCTCGTCATAGTCCTGTTTCAGCCATCCCCACTCCTGAAAATGTTTCAGACACACGGACGCCATATTAGAACGTGTAAGAAACTCTCCCTCTTCATCATAATTTTCCTCATCCCACAGAAGAGCCGCTGCCGCGATCTTTTCATTCATAACTGCCCTGCACTCTTTTTCCGTCAATCCAAGCACGGAATAAGACAGACTCATTTCCTCATAGATTGCCGTGAGAAACAGCATATAGTAATCCGTATATTTACTTGAAAATAATTTATAAAAATCTTTGGGGATCCTTTCCATCAAACTCATTTTTTACCGTTTTTACTTCCTTTATCTTTGTTTTTGTGCCTTTATTCAGTATATCTACTACACTTTTTAATGTCAATTCTGCCTTGATATGTTACAATCTACCTATCAACAGTTGGCTGTACAGATGTCCGTTTACGAGGAAACATATATCTGATCACAGCAAAAATATAATAACTGAAAGGACTGAAATTATGTGGGCTTACAATGAAACTTTTTATCAGATTTATCCGATCGGCTTCTGCGGCGCGCCGACGCACAATGACGGCGTGACAATGCACCGGATTTTGAAAATTGCAGACTGGGCCGGATATCTCGAAGAGCTCGGGATCGGATCGATCATTCTAAATCCGATTTTTGAATCAGATAATCACGGCTATGACACAAGAGATCTTACGAAGATCGACTGTCGCCTCGGAACGAACGAAGATTTCCAAACAGTATGTGAAACGCTTCATTCGCACAATATCAAGATCATGCTCGACGGGGTATTCAATCACGTCGGCAGAGGTTTTTGGGCATTTCAGGATGTGTTAGAGAAGAAATGGGATTCTCCGTATAAAGACTGGTTTTATATTAATTTTGACGGCAACAGCGCATATAACGACGGCTTCTGGTATGAAGGCTGGGAAGGACACTACGAACTTGTGAAGTTAAACCTGCAAAATCCTGCCGTCACAGACCATCTGCTTAGCTGCATAAAAATGTGGATCGAAACTTTCGGCATTGACGGACTGCGCCTTGATGTCGCTTATTCTCTCGATCATAACTTCATGCGCCGCCTCCGCTCTTTCTGCGAAGAGATTAAGCCGGGATTCGCTCTTGTAGGAGAAGTTTTATTCGGAGACTACAACCTGATCGTCAACAACGAAATGCTTCACAGCTGCACGAACTACGAATGTTACAAAGGATTATATTCCAGCTTTAACAGCATGAACTTGTTCGAGATCGCCCACTCATTAAACCGCCAATACGGACCGGAGCAGTGGTGCATTTACAGAGGAAAGCATCTCATGACTTTTGCAGATAACCATGACGTCACGCGGCTTGCTTCCATATTGACAAACAAGCGGCATATCCCCCTTGCTTACGGACTTTTGTTCGGTATGCCGGGTATTCCCTGTATTTATTACGGAAGCGAATGGGGAGAGGAAGGAACGAAATCACCTGATAATGATTATGCCTTAAGGCCTTGTTTCGATGCGCCTAAGCCAAACGATCTCACCGATCTGATCCGCCGCCTGATCGCTCTTCGCAGAGAAAGCGATGCGCTGTGCAGCGGTTCTTATCGAAATATCGTTATTACAAATCATCAGCTTATTTTCGAGCGCAAAACAGAAAAAGAGCAATTCCTTGTTGCCGTCAACGCATCCGACTGTGAATTCACAGCCGGACACCATGAGTTAAACGGCACATATGAACAGATCCTTTCCTTTGAAAACGAAACGATCACAAGCGGCAAGGACACTTCCGTACAGGAACTTAACGGACAGCTCGTCCTGCCCGCATACAGCATCCGGTATTTAAAAAGAGCTTTATAAAAGTCTTATATGATCCAGCGGGCATGGCTTCCATGGCCGCTTTTTGTCACAGTCAGCTTCCAGTCGATCTGCTCTTTCAATTCATTGACATGAGAAATGATACCTACAAGTCCTTTTTCTCCTGCAAGTTCTTTCAAGATACGGATCGCCCTCTCCCGCGACTGATCATCCAAAGAACCGAATCCTTCGTCTACGAACATCGTCTCCAAACTCACCGCTCCGGCTGTGTTCTGAATGATATCCGCAAGTCCTAACGCCATTGACAACGCCGCCATAAATGATTCTCCGCCTGACAGAGATTTTACGTCGCGGACAGAATCTGTCACCAGATCGTACACATCCAGATCTAATCCGGCCTGCCCCTGACTGCTTAAATCTTTCAATTCCCGACACTGCAGGATAAATCCTCCGGAAGTCATTTTGGCAAGCCTTCGGTTCGCCGCTTGTATGATCTGCCGGAAATACTTTCTCTGAACATACGTCTCAAAATCAAGCTTCACACTGCCTGTCAAACTTCCGTTCGCCGTCCTGCTCAGATTACCGACAACTTCATACTTTTCCCGAAGTTCCTCCTCTGCCGCAAAATACTTTTTAAGGCTGTCACAGGCGCTTTGATGGGTAATATTTTTCCCGTGAATCTCCAGTTTTCGCACATTCTTTTCTTTCAAAAGCATATCTGTCTCATTTTTCTTTCTGACGTCACTTTCCGTCTCCTGCCGCCTTTTACCGTTTAACTGACCTTTCAATGTCTCAACACTGCTTTTCTTTTGAACGACCAGACTTTCATACGTCTTTACTTGATCGTTCATCTGCCTCCAGCCTTCGATCCATTTTTTCGCCTCCCGGTATTCCTCCTGATCCGCAAACCGCTGCTTTCGTATCTCCTGACGAAACATTTCCTGTTCCTGCTCGAACCGCTCTTCCAGTTCCGTTTTCTGTAAAACCAGATTTTCCGCCCGCCCTGCCTGACGTTGGTTTTCTTCTGCAGTTTTTCTGTATGCGTCCTGAAGCTTTTTCAAATTCGATCTTTTTTGCGCAAGCAGGCTCTCATATTCTGCAAGCCGGTCTTCCGCCTGTTTTTCATCTTCCCGAGAATACCTTTCTCCAAAAAGCGCTTTTTCTTCTGTTTCAAATTGTGCGCGAACTTCCTGATATTTTTCCTGTGCCGCCGCTCTCTTTCGCTCCGCTTCATCACGGATCTTTTTCGCCTCTTCTACTGTCTTTTCATCGACTCCGCCTTCGGAAATTTTCGCCTTATGCGGATGATGCACCGACCCGCACACAGGACACGGAGAACCTTCCTTAAGTTCTTGTGCAAGAATCCCCGCCTGTTCGCCGAAAAAGATTCTGTATTTTTCTTCATAATCTTCCGACGCCGCTTTACACTGATCTATGCAGCGTGTCATCTGAACTGTCTGTTTCTCATACTCTGCTTTTAATTTCCGTACTTTTGCATATCTGGGAAGAATCTCACGCAAACGCACGATCTGTTCTCGAAGCTTCGGTTCGATCCGATCCATCTCACTCTCCGCCTGCTCCGCATCTTCTTTCAGCCTGTTCTCCCGCTTACTGTGCTCTTCCATCCACTCATTCAGAGTAACGATTTCTTCTTTGATCCTCCGTGCATCTTCCTTTGTACGAAGCGCCTGCACTTCCAATCTTCTCGCCTGTTCCGAACGTTCTCCCAACAGCGCGTGATTTTTCAAAAGCTCATATTCCGCGCTTTGTTCCTGCAGTCTTTTATATTCCGATTCTGTTCGCTCTAACAGACCGAAGATCCTGTTGATCTCCTCTTTCTTCCCGATCATAAGATGGAGCTGCTCCGATTCTTTCCGAAGCGCCGTTTCTTCGGCTTCCATCGTTTCGTACGCTTCTTTTCCTTCTTTTAATATCCGGCCGAGCGTTTCTGTTACAGCCTCTGCCGAGGGCATTTCCTGGGAAATCAAATCTTCCCACACCTTTTGCACCTTCGATCCGTCTGCATCGACGCGCTCCATCTCACGCCGAATATCGGCTTCATTTTCTTTTAACTGTATATACAATGCTTTTCCTTGCTCTTTTAATTGTTCCTGGACGTCTCTGTATATCTGCGTCTGAAAAATCTTGGAAAATATCTTCTTTCGCTCTTTTGATTCCGCATGCAGCAGCCGCAGGAAGTCTCCCTGCGCTATCATAGCGATCTGCGTAAACTGCCCGGCGTCTAATCCGATGATCTGCTCTATTTTCTGATCAACTTCACGCTTTTTCCCCTGAAACTCCTTCCCGTCGGGCATGATCAGGCTGACTTTTGACGTTTCCTTTACAAGGCGGATCTTTCCGTCTGCATTTTTCCGCTTTCCCGCGCGCATATATTCCGGGTTTCTTCGGATCGTATACTGCCCGTCCCGATATGCAAACGTATATTCCACGAATGTTTCCGCCTCGTCGTCGGCATACTGGCTTCTCATCATATTTCCGTCGCGCCGTCCGCCGCTTGTCCTGTCGTAAAGAGCATATGTCACCGCATCGAAGATCGTTGTTTTTCCGGCTCCGGTATCGCCGGTAACGAGAAACAGCCCGCCTTGAATTTTCGTAAAGTCAATCGTTTCCATACCGGAATAAGAACCAAACGCAGACATCGTAAGTTTGATCGGTCTCATCTTTCTTCTCCTTTCACATCATCAAAAATCTGCGTCATCATTTCCGCCTCTTCTAAAGACATCTTTCTTCCATGCATTTCTTCATAGAAATCCGAAAATGTTTCCAGTGGATTTTCCATGCGGATATCCTCATCCTTAAACTCAAGTTTTTTACGCGTCCGTTCATTATCCGTCCGCACTTCTAAAATACGGCTGTACACTTTTTCCAACTGTTCTTTCGGTCTATAAGGATCGATTTCGTCTGTAAGCGTCACGCTTACATAATCATCCCGCTTTTTCGGATCTGCCGAACTTAAGATTTCAGAAAGACATCCCCGCACTTTCTGTACGTCCCGCAGCGGATGAAGCGGAAATTTTTCGATTGTGACCGCCTCTTTTTTCTGCCCTATCGTCACAAGATGAAGAGACTTTTCTAAGTCCGCTTCACTGACCGAATATTTCAAAAGCGTCCCGCAATATCGAATATGTTCCGCCCCCACTCTCTGTGCCTTGTGCAAATGTCCAAGCGCCGCATAATCAAATCGGCTGATTGCGGAAATGTCTACATTATCAATTCCGCCGACACTGAAAAGTTCTGAATCACACGTTTCCGGAGTCTCGCCGTTTCCTGTATAAAACTGATGAGATACAAGTACGTTTCGCTCCGAAAAGTCGATATCCTCTCTCCTTAAAACCGCATCGACAGCCTCTGTATAACTGCCCGGCGTCTCGTTTTCACACAACAACCTTACATATCCCGGCTTCAAAAAAGGAAGCAGATAAAAATTCACCGGACCATACTCATCTTTTAATACAACTTTTTTCAAATGTTCTTTTTCCGTCTCAGGCGCTTTCCCCGCAATATAGATGCCGCGGCTTCCAAGCAGACGGCTGGCATAATCAAGTCTTTGCGCCGAATCATGATTCCCCGCGATGATCAAAATCGACACCTGAGGGCTTACCGATGAAAGCCGTGTCAGAAAATCGTCAAACACTGCGACCGCCTCTGCCGACGGAACAGATTTATCATAAATATCTCCCGCGATCACAACCGCATCCGGCCGAAGCTTCTCTGTATATCCGATCACTTCCTCCAAAATGTGTTCCTGATCTTCTTTCATATTGTAATGATAAAGATGTTTTCCGATATGCAGATCCGATAAATGTATAAATTTCATTTTACTGTTCCTTTCCGCTTCATCCTGATCGTTTTCTTTTTCTGCGAAAACACGCTTATTAAAGTTTCAGTTTTCTGTATCTGTCAAAGCAGGCAAAAATTTCCTGCGCTCTTGGCATCGCCATACATGCGATACTTGATCTGCTCTCACAGAGCGCATCAAGCGACTCTTTTTCTATAACTTTTTCCATCTCTGCGATCACTTGACGAAGATCTTTCTTTCCGTTCATAAGATGTTTTTGAGCATATCGCATACAATATCCGAGCGCTGTCACCTGTTCGCTGTCAACAATCTGTTCCACATAGCGAAGATCGATCATTTCTTTGTTGATCATGACAGCTTCTTTTCCCATCGTCTTCATCTTGATCCGGTCATTCCCCTTTAAATCTGCATTTGCGATCGGACATCTCTTAAAATCAGGCTGCCGCGCCGGCTCTTGAGAAAGACTGATCGCAGGAAATGCTTCCGCTTCCTTTTTCGCATATCCGGTAATATCTTTCGGCTCGTATCGATCCATCTGAAGGATCGTATCTGCAATATGGAAATAAGCTCCTGAACTTCCCGCTACGATCACGGTGGAAATCCCCTGTTTTTCATACAATTCTCTTATCCGCTCGATAAACGGCGTGATCGGCTCCATCTCCCGATGAATCACTCTTTGCATCAGTTCATCCCGTATCATAAAATTCGTAGCGCTTGTGTCCTCATCGATCAAAAAAAGAGAAGTTCCGGCTTCCATGCTTTCGATTACATTTGCCGCCTGAGACGTACTTCCACTGGCATCTTCCGTACAAAATAAAACCGTGTCCTTTCCATTTGGAAGATCGTTGATAAACATAGAAATATCCGTCTTTTTAATACTCCGCCCGTCCTCGGCGCGAATCTTTACCGCCGTATCGTCGGTGATCACATACTCCCGTCCGTCACCTGCAACATGCGGATAAACTCCTGTTTCCAACGCCTTTAACAGCGTAGATTTTCCGTGGTATCCCCCGCCCACAATAAGCGTGATCCCTCTTTTGATCCCCATTCCGCTTATGACTCCCGCATGCGGAAGTGTAATCGTCACTTCCTGCTCCTTTGGAGACTGAAACTTTACTGCGCCGCGCATCGGCTTAGACGAAACGCCGGACTCTCTCGGAAGAATGCTTCCGTTTGCCACAAAAGCGCAAAGTCCGAGTTTCGGAAGCTGATCTCTTATATACCTCTGATCTTCCGCAAGATCTATAATTTTACGCAGACGGGCCGCATCTGCATTTTTATAAAACAAAGAGGCCTTTACACATTCCGGCACAAACTGAAACAGGATCTTCTCAAGCTCCCGCGCATTGATCGTTCTTCCGTTTGCGGGAAAACCGATTTCCATCCGCAAAATGATATCTCCACTGTTCGGATCAAGTCTGCAGGCCGTACGTTCCAAAACTTCCTGCCCGCAGCGGCTTACAGCGATCATCCCACTTTTTCCCGAACCTTTTGCCTGAAAAGCAAACTGATCCGCCTTTTTTGCAAACTGACGCGTCAATTCATCCTGAAGCGCGATCCGCTGATCTTTCCCACAGTAAAGATCACTCGGAAATGCCGCTGCCTTTCCTTCTACATGTATGCTCACCTTTGACGGAGACGCAAACGGATCTCCCTGTACATGATCTATAGACAACACATATCCCGGAAACCGATATGTTCCTTTCGTATCTTTATAAGCAGGATATCCACGATGATCGATCCTGTTCAATAAACTTCTCAAATCTGCTGCTGACTGCATTTTCTCGATTCCTTTCTTCCACTATTTTCCCGCGCCGCGCATCGGCTTACGTTTTACGTTCTTTTACTCTGTCTGCCGTTATCTTAATGTTCTGATTTCACTGCCTGACAATATTCATACTGACGCTTTACTTCAACTTTAAAATCGTACATGAAAACGGGGCCATTTCCAACACATTTTCATATACTTCTCCACTTTCTGCATCAATCTGCTTTCCAATGCCTTCCAAACGAACCTGCCTGTCATTAAAATTCATCACAAAAACAAGACCTTTTCTTCCTGTCTCATCCTCTCTTTTTGCAGCCGTCACGCCATGGGGAAGTCGTTTTAATATGCGGTCGGCAGATGATGCTTCTTTCAACAATCCCGCCTTTATAAACACATCTTTATAAAATGCACTTAGAAACCTCTGATCCGATTCTGCCGAAAGATAATACGCCCTTCCGCTTCCATATGCATTTTCAGTTACTACCGGACATCCTTTATAAAAGTCTTTTTTATAAACAGAGTAAATTTCCGTCTTAGCTTTTGCATGAACGATATCACACATCGTATACGCCGGATATTCTTTTCCGTTATAATCAAAACAATTCTCAAACTCCTTTGACGGCGCGTCCATTTCTTCAGAAACCACCCCGAGTACATCTTCCAACGGATGCCGTCCTATAAAACAAAGATCGGTTTCATTTACAATCCCGCTGAAATACGTTGTCACATAAGTTCCGCCCGCTTCCACGAACGCTCTGACCTTTTCGGAATATCCCTTTTTATACATATAATTAAGTGGCGCCGCCAGAAGCCGATATCCCGAAAAATCATCGTCCATACTTACAAAATCAACGTCCAAGCCACACTCCCAAAACGCACGGTAGTGATCCGTCACACATTTCACATAATCAAGATCCTGACGCGGTCCGCTCGTGTCTTCTACAGCCCACCAGTTTTCCCAGTCAAAAACAATGGCCGCTTTCGCCCTGTTTAAAAAAGTTTTGATCCCGCCGCTTAAGTGCTCCAGCCGCTTTCCTACTTCCGTCACTTCTCGAAATGTTCTCGTATCAGAACCGTTCTTATGATCTACGACTGCTCCGTGAAATTTCTCATAGCCGCCCCTGCTCTTTCTCCACTGAAAATACTGAACCGAATCTGCTCCGTGCGCAACTGCCTGCATAGAAGAAAGCATGTGCATCCCCGGTCTTTTCAGCGGATTGTGAGAACGCCAGCTCACAGAAGAGGGCGTGCTTTCCATTAAAAGAAACGGCTCTCTTTTCAGACTTCTCATAAGAGCATTACCCGCAGATGTATATACCGCCTCCGGCACTTCATCTTTTCTCTCATGCCAAAACGGATAATTATCCCATGATATGATATCAACTGCATTTTTCAGAGTATTGTAATCAACTCCTTTGAAAAATCCCATCATATTCGTCGTTGTCGGAAGATCGGAAAATTCTCTCAATGCATCGGCTTCCATTTTGCAAAAATCTGTAATCTGCTCGGAAGAAAATCTCTTCCAATCTAAAGTCAACGCTGTCGTCAGACATTCGCCCTGCGGAGAAGGGCTGTGGATCTGATCCCAATCTGTATATTTGTGACTCCAAAATCCCGTCCACCACGACGCATTAAGCTTATCCAGTGTTCCGTACTTGTTTTTCAGCCATTCCCGAAACTTTTTCTGACATTTTTCACAATGACATGTGGAATCTTTGAAGTTTCCTCCGAACTCATTGGAAATATGCCAGAGGATCACATTTTCTTTCTTTCCGAATCGCTGCGCAAGAGCCCGGTCTATCTGCTTTACCTTCCGCCTCATGACCGGAGAGGAATAGCAGAAGTTATGGCGCTTCCCCGGCAGGTTTACCGTACCGTCCGCCTGCACCTGAAGCGTCTCGGGATACTTTTGTGTAAGCCAGTGCGGCATTCCTCCCGACGGAGTCGCCAAAACTACCTGTATCTTCCTCTCTCGGAGTTTATCTATAATTTCCTCCAGCCATTCAAACGTATAAACGTCCTCCTTAGGCTCTAACTCCGCCCAAGAAAACACTCCGAGCGTCACACAGTTTACATTTGCCTTATTCATCAACTTTAAATCTTCTTCCAATATCTCCGGATATTCGATCCATTGTTCCGGATTATAGTCTCCACCGTGTAATAAGTGTCCTCCTATCATAGTACAACCTCCTGTTTTCATTTCGGACAATGTGTGTTTTTGCCGCATTCCGGTAATAATACAGTCTCCAGCTCTTCTTTCTGCAATAAGTATGCCCCGAGATTTTTCAGATGTCAATTATAAAAAGAAACAGAGGCTTTCGGAATCATATCTCAAAAAGTCTCTGTTTCCACTTTATCGAAACATCGTTCGCAAGAACATTGTTTCTAATTATACTTCAAATATCAGATCTCCATAAGACGGCATCGGCCATGCCTCTTTATCAACGATCATCTCCAGCTTGTCGATCGGCGCACGCAGATCCTCCATTGCAGGGCACACTGTCTCATAATAATAAGCCGCTTTATCAGGACCGTCGTCCATGGAAGAAGCCGTCTCCGTCACTTTCTCAAGCTGTGCCTGAGCGCGGCTTGCTTCTTTGAGCAGCACGGTAATCTCATCAAGCGTCGCAAGCTGAACACTGGCATCCACACCTGCGGCTTTTACCGAATTAACCGTATCCGCCAGCGTCTTTGTATATTTAATGATCGCCGGAATAAACTGTTTTCTTCCCATATCGATCATCGTACGAGCCTCGATATTGAGCGCCTTTGAATAATTTTCATAGCGAATTTCCGCGCGGGATTCAAGCTCTGTGCGTGTAAATACTCCGAATTTCTCAAAAAGTTCTACCGACTTATCAGATACAAGCGCCGGGATCGACTCAACCATAGACTTAATGTTTGGAAGTCCTCTTCTTTGCGCTTCTTCTACCCATGCCTGTGAATATCCGTCTCCGTTAAAAATGATCTTCTGGTTCTCGATCGCATATTCCTTGATCAGGTCATGGATCGCTTTTTGAACGTCATCCGCCTGTTCCATAACATCACATGCTTCCGAAAACGCTTCCGCCACGATCGTATTGAGCACAATATTGGCAGATGCGATCGAGTCTCTCGAACCTACCATACGGAATTCAAATTTATTTCCCGTAAATGCAAACGGAGAAGTTCTGTTCCGGTCTGTCGCATCTTTCATCAGATCAGGAAGAGTACGCACACTCGTCTCCAGCTTTCCGCCTTTCAAACTATGTGTCGCCTCCCCTGTACTTACAAGCTGATCGATCACATCCTCGAGCTGCTCTCCAAGGAAAACGGAAATAATTGCCGGAGGCGCTTCATTTGCCCCAAGCCGGTGATCATTTCCCGGATCAGCCGCAGATTCTCTGAGAAGTTCCGCGTGTCTGTTGACCGCTTTCAAAACACATGTCAGAACAAGAAGGAACTGAATATTCTCATGCGGTGTCTTTCCCGGTTCGAGCATATTGATGCCATCGTCTGTTATCAGCGACCAGTTATTATGTTTTCCCGATCCATTCACCCCTGCAAACGGTTTCTCATGGAGCAGACATTTCATTCCGTGCCTGCTTGCCACCCGTTTCAAAGTCTGCATCACGATCTGATTATGGTCTACCGCAATATTCGCTTTTGCATAGATCGGAGCAAGCTCATGCTGAGCCGGCGCAGCCTCGTTATGCTGAGTTTTCGCCGTAACGCCTACCTTCCAAAGTTCTTCGTTTACATCTTTCATAAACGATGCGATTCTCTGTCTGATCGTTCCGAAATAGTGATCGTCCATCTCCTGACCTTTCGGAGGCATCGCGCCAAACAGCGTCCTTCCTGTATAGATCAGGTCTTTTCTCTGAAGAAACTTTTCTGAATCTACAAGGAAATATTCCTGTTCCGCACCGACAGACGGCGTCACTTTCTTTGAAGTTGTATTTCCGAATAAGCGAAGCAGACGCATTGCCTGCGTATCGAGCGCTTCCATCGAACGAAGAAGCGGTGTTTTCTGATCAAGCGCCTCTCCGGTATAAGAACAAAATGCAGTAGGGATGCACAGGATCGCGCCTGCCGCGTCTTCTCTTATAAATGCCGGAGAAGTACAATCCCACACTGTATACCCTCTTGCCTCAAACGTAGCTCTTAATCCTCCTGACGGAAACGAGGAAGCATCCGGTTCTCCTTTGATCAATTCTTTTCCCGAAAAACTCATAAGAACTTTTCCACTTGGCTGGGGAGCCGATATAAATGAATCATGCTTTTCTGCCGTAACGCCTGTTAAAGGCAGGAACCAGTGTGTGTAATGCGTCGCGCCTTTTTCAATCGCCCACTCTTTCATCTCATGAGCTATGACATCGGCCGTCTCCAGATCAAGTTCCCTGCCCTCTTCGATCGTGTGCTTCAGATTTTTGTAAATCTTTTTCGGCAGACGCTCTTGCATCACTGTATCGTCAAAAACATTCTGTCCAAAAATTTCAGCTACATTGATTGCTTCTGTACTCATAATTCACCTTTCCTTCCTACCTTTTAACAAGACTGCATGAACGCTTTTTTGTATCAGACTACTCTATGTATTACTGCTTTTACAATATAATACAAAAAAGATTATGGCATACCATAAATCACCGGAAGCACCGAAGAGAACATTCCGGGATCGTAAGCAGCCGCCAAGATCTCTGGCACTCCCGTGCTTTAGCTCGTTGCTATTACAAAAAGGGCACTCCATGCTATGCTGGAACGCCCCTGTTCATGTCTCTGTCAGTCAGTATAACTCCGCCAACTAAAAAAGGCAAGTATTTTTTTGAAAAATTCAGCCGCCGAAAGCAGACGTCAGATATGCTGCGCCGCTGCTTAAGCTTGTCCGATAGAACCGAATAATTCCATTTTCTCTTTTACAGTAGCCATGATTGCGTCTGTACCCGGTTTAAGAAGTTTACGCGGGTCAAATCCTTTTCCTTCAAGGTCTTTTCCTGCTTCAACATACTCGCGTGTAGCTGCCGCAAACGCAAGCTGACACTCTGTATTTACATTAATCTTAGCAACTCCAAGAGAAATTGCTTTCTTGATCATATCGTCCGGGATACCTGTACCACCGTGAAGTACGAGCGGCATGATACCTGTACGCTGCTGGATCGCATCCAGAGTCTCAAAACTTAATCCCTCCCAGTTAGCCGGGTATTTACCGTGGATGTTACCGATACCTGCTGCAAGGAAGTCAATTCCAAGATCAGCTACCATCTTACACTCTTCTGGATCAGCACACTCACCTTTTCCGATGACTCCGTCTTCTTCTCCACCGATGGAACCTACCTCAGCCTCGATAGACATTCCATGCTCATGAGCGATCTTTACAAGTTCTTTTGTCTTCTCAACGTTCTCGTCGATCGGATAATGAGATCCGTCAAACATGATGGATGAGAATCCTGCTTCTACACATTTCAGGCATCCTTCGTAGCTGCCGTGATCAAGATGAAGAGCAACCGGAACTGTAATTCCAAGTTCTTCCATCATTCCATTTACCATTCCCACAACAGTCTTATAACCTGTCATGTACTTTCCTGCACCCTCTGATACTCCAAGAATAACCGGAGAGTTAAGCTCCTGAGCTGTTGTCAGGATTGCCTTTGTCCACTCAAGGTTGTTGATGTTGAACTGGCCAACTGCGTAATGACCTGCTTTTGCTTTCTGAAGCATTTCTGTAGCTGATACTAACATATTCATTTCCTCCAATTCTTTCATTTCCCGACACTCTGTGAAAACTGCCGAAAATAATTTAATTTAGAATCTTCCTATATTATAGCTTATCCAATGGAAAAAGACAATCTTATGTTTTGCATAAAATATAAGTACTTTCCCGTCTTTTTTTGTACAAGAAAATAGTTTCCGCAGAAACAAAAAGATCTGCAGAATACTCTGCAGATCTTAAGTGACTCCGAGGGGAATCGAACCCGTGTCTTGTTGTAACAAAACCCCAGTAAATAAAGGATTCTTGAAACAAATCAGCACAAGCGTGACAGCTTCGTGACACCTACAACATATAGAACAAAGCAAGGAAAGGAGAATTTCCAATACACCTGTTAATGAAAATAATGATTTAAGTATATCACTCTTTTTTTGATATTTTTAAATGATTATTTTCACAGCCAATATAATCCCACAGAAGCTCGTATAAGACATTTTATCGCATAGTAGGTTATTTTATCAATGCAATATTAAAAGTCCTTTTAAATAGGTAAATACAGGCTTATAGCGGTATTCTGTAACAGGCTTATAGAGGTATCCAGTGATATAATAAAATAGTATATTATATTAATGCAATTCAATAAATATTCAGAATATTTCAAGGAAATTTGACATCAATTTTTGTTAGATGTATAATATATATAAGTTAATAAAACTGTTCAAATCAGAAGTCAGCACGATTCGTGCAATAATTCAACAAATTAGAAGAAATTGAATATTGAAATAATTATAGTTGTTATGGAGTCCTTGTGGAATGTTTCTCTATTGTTATCTGCCATGGTTATGCGTATAAGGAGCATATGAAATAGAACCTAAAAAGCCATGTTTTGATGTTTGTGAGTTTTATTTGTTTACTCATTTAGTAGAAAAAGTCTAATGTCACAGGAAAGTCCCACAGCTTTTCTCTTGATATTAGGCTTTTTTTTATTGCAGAGAATTGCAGAGATAGGAGGAAAACATAACAAAATGGAAAAACAAAATGCCATGCTAGGTATTGACACAATAGAAGTGATTATAGATACACCAATAGAAATAATGTAATATTTCAAAGCAATACAGGAATCAAGATAGGAGAATTAAAACATAAACAGGGTAGAACACACGGGTATAGATTGAATATAAATTTGCCTAAGTGTATTAGATCGAACAACATAGAGCCTTTTGGTGTAATAGATGCCTGTAGATTGTATGAGGTAACGCAGACAATAACAGAACAGCTAAAAGAACATTTTGGAGATTATCTTCCAGAATTGCAAGTTAGGGTTGCGGAAGTCAATGCTACAGTTGTCCTAAGACATAAAGACAATGTACAGCCAATGCTGAACATGATTACAGGGATGTTATTACAGGATAAATCAAATGTTGCTCATTTAACTGTACGGGGAAAACAAATAGGAGAGAGATATAAGAAAGTTGAAACATTAACATCTGGAATGAATGTAGAGTCATTGAAGTTGCCACAGAACAGCACAGGGCGATTCGCACAGAAAATTTATAACAAAGGGTTGCAAGAGGGAATACAGGATAAGAAAGGGATAATAAGAGTTGAACATATCTATAACAGAAGTGGTTTAGATTTTGCCAAAGCTGGAAAATACTTGAATGATTTTCTAACAGTGGAATCAATACAATCTTTGTTACAATGTTTCAAGTGTGATTTTAAAAAGTATTTTTGTGATCGGTTCTGGAACAACACTGGCAGTACACCATACTATAAACAGTGCATACAGATGATATTGTCAGATTTAAAAACATATAAACCATTAACAACAGCACTCATGAATAGAACAATTATCGAACAAGATTTCTCATTTTTCATTAAAGCTTGTAAGTTACATTATGACAATCCAGAGAGTGCAAGGAAAGCCATATACAGAGTGCGTAAAAGCGAAGAGCTTGAAATACATGAGAATGTAGCAGATGATTTTGTGATGTTATGCAAGGGCATAATTTATGGATAACAGGGACAGTAGTGTCCCGGAGAACAACCGAGAACAGGCGAAAAACCGTTGATTTTCTTAAAAAAATAGTACTAAAGATTAAGGATATTACAATATAGACAAGGTGGTGATATTGGTGTGGCAAAAGGAAGAACGCCTTTATCAGTAGGCATGAAACAGAATAAAGAAGATTTTAACAGGGAATTGAAAACGTACAGTACGAAAGCACTGAAAAATATAATTACGATAGCCGAAAACAGTTTTGATGCAAACACAAGATTGAAAGCGAATCAATATTTACTTGATCGGTGCTATGGCAAGGATTACAAAGCTGTAGTGGAAGAAACAGAACATAACACCGAAACAAAAATAATGCTACAGATAGTAAACCCAAAACAGAACATAAATGTAAATGATATAAACGACGAGATAATAGAAACGCTCACAGACAACGAAAATGACGATTCTGAACCATGGGAAGAGCCATGGGGAGAGGATATATATAGACCCTAGGAAATATACACCTAGACATTAAAAGCCCTTTAAACAGGCAAATACGAGCTTGTGGGGGCATTATGAAAGGAGAATTTAAGAATGTATTTTGATTCAGATAATAGACGTAACAATAATAAAACAATGGCAGAGTTAGAGAGACAGCAAGAACGACTTGTTAGAATCTACAACAGTGTATTTCACGCAATATCAGATATGAAATCTTCAAAAGATTATTTATCTACAAGGAATCTGTTGAACGTGTTTTCCTCAGAAGAGGGAGTAAACACATTTGATATCTATAAACTGCGGAAAATGTTAGATAGCAAGGTTGTAGAGCTGTTAGAGGAAAACGAGAAACAGATGCAGAACATTCAGAAAGATATTGATAACATTAAGTCAATCAAAGTTGAGGAAAGCACAGAACAGTTGAAAGAACTGGATTTACGCAGTAATAACATACTCTACAAATATATGTCATTGTTACATATGAATGGGATTCAAGAAAACAGTGATCGGAGGCGCATTGGTTGTTGGGCGAAAGCACCAACACGAGAAGAAGCAGTTGCACTTCAAAAGCTTTGCGCCTTACCTCAATACTCTGGACTGTTCACAGAGAAACAGAGAGCTGTTATTGTAGAGAACGCAAAGAATCCGGATGTTGTGAAGCATGAACAGGCTATGAAGCCACTGATAGAACAAAAACAGAGAGAGTTAAGCAAGTCGTACATGGAGGGTTTCAACTTGAGGAATATTCAAAAGAAAGTATCCAATGATTTAAAGGATACCATAAAGGAGGGTTAGAGATATATGAAAAAAAGTGTTACATCGGAAGAACTGTCAAGAACGGCAAAGAGAGTCGCACAATCAAAAAGATTTAAAAGTCTGCAACAAAGAAAGGACTATGTTCTTAATGAACTGCCAGAGTGTCCACCGTTGTTATGTCTTAATGAACTAGCAAACAAATCAAAACTTCCATACCAGTTATTAAGAAGATTGATTATTGAGGAAAACAAAATCCCATACGTCAAAATAAGTAGCAAGTATTATATCAATTATAATCATTTCTTACAGTATATGGATGAATTGAGTTAGGAGGCGAACAAATGGAAAACAAAAAGAAATTTACGGAACAGGAAGTCTATGAGATTTCATTAGATGCTTTTAAACAAGTGCATAAAGTATCATATTTCCTACTGCATAGGGCATTGAAGAGTGTTCTAAGGAGATTACCAGAAGAATGTGTTATTTACTTACTAATGCAAGAAATGAGATTAGAACACAAAACAAAAAGTGTGTGAATTGTATAGTCAATTCAATGGGAACATTCAAAACATAACAATTTTCATAGTAAAACATAACAGAATAACTATTATGACAAGGTTGTTTGTAACAAGTTGTTTGTAAATTGTGCTTGTTCTATGTAACAAATAGTTATTTGTTATATAGATTGAAACAAACAATCTTGTCATAACAAACAGATAAGGAGAACAAAACAATGATAGATTTTAGATAAGATAAGAGGATTTATATATTATGACACTTGATTTTACTGAACTTTTCAAAGTTGATGCTTGCGTTTCTAGTTGTTCTAATAGTATGATAAATACAACAGGTGTACTGGAAAGTACAGACAACATGAAAAAAATGGAGATTTTAGCAAAGTACGGACATTTCATAAAACATTATGGTACTGGAAAAGACAGTTACTATTATTTCCGTATTCCAGACAAAACAATCAAAAGGGGTGCGTTCCGTAGGAAGAAAACAACCAGAGAAGAAATAGAATCTGCATTATGTGATTACTTTATTGAAAAAGAAAAACAGAGTTCCACTGGAAAGGATATGACAACTTTTGAACAGTTATTCTATGAGTTCATGGAACATAAGAAAGAAAAAGTTAGTGCAGGAACAATAAGGCGAATGATGATTGATTGGAACAAGTATTACAAAACAAATACAGATTTCATTCAGAAACCATATAAGGACATTACACCTATTGACGTGGATGATTTCCTAAATAACATAGTGAACACATCAGAGATTAAAAACAAAGCATTCTGCAATATGTGTGGAATCCTAAAACAAACTTTTGGTTATGCAGTATCCGCAAGATATATTTCAGCAAATGATAATCCATACAGAGTTGAAGTAAACCGAAAGAAGATTATTCCGACTAGGAAGAAAGCAAGTACACAGGAAGTGTATAACAATTCCGAAAAACAATTACTACTTGATGAAATGAATCGCAGATTGCAAAACAATCCGACTAATACATGTATACTTGCTATAATGCTTGATTTTGAACTAGGAACACGTAGAGGGGAAATACTTGCAATTAAGAATTCAGATATAAAGAATGGCAAGCTACATATCTGTAGACAGATTATAGATGATTATGACGTATCAGATATAAACAATCCTAAACTCATTGGATACCATGCAGTAGAATATACTAAATCAGATGCAGGAGACAGATATATCCCACTAACACAAAAGGCGCAGGAGTATATAAAACAGATACAGCGGATAAATAAAGAAACTGGTGAATCATATCAAGATTTCCTGTTTGTAAAAGATGGATATTTAATAAATCCAAACAAACTCTATAACATAATCAAAGATGCTTGTAACCGTTGTATTAATATTCCTATAAAGGGAACACACAGAATCAGAAAGACCTTTGTTTCAACTTTAGTAAACAATGGAGTTCCAATAACAACAGCAAGCAGAATCGCAGGACATGCAGACGAGCGAACAACAATAAAAAATTATCTGTTTGATACAAATGACGAGACAGAGACAAACAAAGCTATTTTAAATGCTTTAGGAGATAATCCAGAATCTAGTGTCACCACAACATATAGAAATGTAGAAAATAAAAACGTGACAAAACGTGACAGCAACATAATTTTATTTCCGAGCAATAAAAAAGCAGAAAACCCTTGTTTTACAAGGATTTCCCACTAATTAAGTAAGTGACTCCGAGGGGAATCGAACCCCTGATTCCAGCGTGAGAGGCTAGCGTCTTGACCGCTTGACCACGGAGCCATATTTACTTGCCTGTACTTTCTTTCGTCACAAGCAAGTATGATTATATAGTACTTTTTTTTAAAATGCAAGTACTTTTTTCATTTTTTTTAATATTTTTAAAAATTTCTTCAATTCAGTTTATATTGGTATATTTTCTGAAATTTCTTCCTTTTCAGCTCGATACTATCCTCTGCTTTATTCTGTTCCTTTTTTCTCGGAGACATCCTCAATGACTTCCGGCTTTACCATGATCTCAAGTGCTTTCTGACAGTCTTTTACCACTACTTCTTCATGCACTCCGCCAAATTCACCATCCAACGTCCATGGAATTTCCTCTTCTGTCTCAAAATGAACCTCATTTGTCTTAAAAGAGTACATCCGCTTCGGGTTGATCTTTCTCAGTGCCAACGCCCCCAGGATCTCGTTCAGTTCCATTGGATTCCTTGGTGTCTTGAACAGTGTTACTTCAAATTTCCCATCATCAAAGACTACATTCTTTCCTGTAATTCCTTTAAATCCCCCCACCGATCGGGAGTTCGTCACCATTCCGTAAATAAATTCATCTTCTATCGTCTCTCCGTCATGAGTCACTTTGATCCGGTAAGAGGGAATATTAAAGATACGTTTCGTTCCTTCTAATATGTATGCCAGATGTCCCAGTACATTTTTCATGCTCTGCTTCGTCTCATAAGAAACATCCGTAAATAATCCAAATGCCGCAATATAGACAAAGTAATCCTGATTAAACACTCCCACATCACACGCAAACGGCACTCCATTCACAACGGTATCTGCAGCTTCCAGCATATTTTTTGAAATATGAAGACTGCTTGCGAAATCATTCGTTGTTCCTGCCGGAATATATCCGATTGGTACTTTTTTCTCCCGCTTCATCATCCCCGTAACAACTTCATCCAGCGTTCCGTCTCCTCCGCTGCATGCTACGAGATCATACTGTTCCTCGTATTCTCCCATCTTTCTTACGGCATCATGATATTTCTGGGTAGGATAGACCGTCACCTCATATCCGCCCTTTACAAAAATATCCAGCACATCTGAGAGCTTCGGTTTCAGAAGCCCCATGCCTGAATTGGGATTATAAATAAATAACATCTTCTTCATACTCACAGACCTCCAAATTTAAGATAAAAGAAGGCTGCACTTTCCAGCACAACCCTCTTAACTTCTCTTCTATCAGGAATTTATCCTACCGTCGCAAAAAAAGATTTGATTCCCTCTGCTGCTTTTTCTTCATCTTCACCCTCTGTTACGACAGTGATCTCCTCACCACCGATCAGGTTCAGACTCATCATCCCCATAATACTTTTCGCATTGATATGCTTTTCTCCAACCTGAATATACACTGTACTTGCATACTGGCTTGCTTCCTGTACAAGAAGTGCGATTGGACGTCCATCAAATCCAGGGTCAGCTTTTACTACAACAGATTCTTTAATCATAATAATCCTCCTTGTTCTTGCCTCACTTTATCTGCCAACTCACTCAGTTTCCGCAGTCGATGGTTGATACCGGACTTTCCAACAGGGGGATTCAGAACAGCTCCCAGCTCTTTTAACGTCAGATCAGGATTCGCAAGGCGGGCAAGAGCGGCCTCCACAAGTCCTTCCGGCAGATTTTCAAAACCAATCGTTTCTTTCAGATATGTAATATCTTCAACCTGCTTGACTGCTGCTGATACAGTCTTATTAATATTGGCAGTTTCACAATTCACTTTTCTGTTTACTGTATTACGCATCTCTTTTAAAATCCTGACATTTTCAAGTTCCATCAGAGAAACGTGTGCTTCCATGATATTCAATATATCTACGATCTGCGACCCCTCTTTCAGATAAACTACATAAGACTTCTTCCTCAGAACCGTCTTTGCATCCATTGAAAAACTTCGCATCAGAGTACAGACCTGCTTTCCCATCTCTTCTGTAGAACAGACAATCTCAAAATGATAAGACTTGTTCGGATCACTCATGGAGCCTGATGCCTGAAATGCACCTCTCAAAAATGCTCTTTTACAACAGGTCTGCTGCACGATCAGCGGATCTACTGCATGAATACTCTCTCCATTATCCTCATATTCTTCTGTCATCTTCGTCGCCTGCAGGATCCTCAGTGCATCTTCATGCCTGCGGATCACAACTGCATAGGATACAGTCTGCTTGCTGATATTCCTTCTTACAGAGGCATCAGCCTTTATATTAAAGGTTTTTTGGATCAATGTAAAGACTTTTCTTGCCACAAGTAAATTTTCTGTATGGATTCTTATGCTGTACTGGTCAAAGCTGTTGATTGCAACCGTTCCGCACATACCAATAAATGCAGCCAGCTCGGCAATCCGGCAATGCCTTGCCGGACTGATATTTCCTGCCAGTTCTTCTTTTACTTTACCGGAAAACGACATTTTCCCCACCTTTTACTTTCTTTTCGTGATGCTATCTTTTCCAATGTCACGATGTTCGATACGCACCCCATAATTTTCTTCTTTATCCAGAATCTGGTAGAGTGCATTCGCCAGTGTAACTGATCTGTGCTTTCCTCCGGTACATCCGATTGCGATCACAAGCTGATTCTTCCCCTCCAGGATATAATTCGGAATCAGAAATTCCATCATGTCTTTCAGCTTGTCAAGAAAGATCCTTCCTTTGTCATTCTGCATCACATAATCCTGCACTTCCGCCTCATTCCCGGTCTTCTCCCGCAATGTATCAATATAATACGGATTCGGCAGAAAACGCACATCAAAGACAAGATCCGCATCCTGCGGAATCCCATATTTGAACCCAAACGACATAACCGTAATATAAAGATTGCAGAAACTCTGCCCATCCACAAAAATCTTTTCCAACTCGATCCGAAGCTCTCTGGTCAGCATTTTACTGGTATCTAAAATATAAGTCGCCTTCATTTTAAGGAAAAGAATCTTTTCTCTTTCTTTCGCAATTCCGGTATCCACTCTTCCCGATCCGCTTAAAGGATGCTGCCTCCTTGTCTCTTTATAACGCTTCACAAGTACTGCATCATTCGCATCAAGGAAAAGGATCTCATATCCGATCCGGTCACGATCCATTGCTTCCAGATTTTCCTTCAGTCCGGAAAGATCCTGTCCACTTCTCACATCCAGTCCCAAAGCTACTTTTTTCATCTCTGTATCTGTATTCTGCAACATCTGGACAAATCCCGGAAGAAGCGGGATCGGCAGATTGTCCACGCAAAAATATCCCATATCCTCAAGCATCTTCAGAGCCGTAGACTTTCCTGCTCCCGACATTCCCGTAACGATAACAAAACGCATCCTAAAACTCTCCTATCCTTTTCACTTCCGGCTCCAGCGTTACTCCGGAAGTCTCTTTCACTTTCTTTACAACTTCCTGCATCAGCTCGCAGACCTGGGCTGCTGTCGCATTTCCCCTGTTGATAACAAATCCGCAGTGCTTTTCAGAAACCTGTGCATCCCCAATACGAAATCCCCGCAGTCCCGCATCCTCGATCAGCTTTCCGGCAAAATAGCCTTTCGGACGCTTAAATGTACTGCCTGCACTTCCAAATTCCAGTGGCTGCTTTGTCACTCTCCGCTGCTTCAGGTCATCCATCACCTCACGGATTGCTGCCTGATCGCCCTTTTTCAGTCTGAGTGTTGCCTCCACCACAACATAATCTTTCTTTTCTACCACACTGGTACGGTAAGCAAGTCCCAGTTCTTCCACCGGGATCGTCAGAAGTTCTCCCTCCTGCGTCAGGACAACTGCACTTTCCAACACCTGCTTCATTTCGCCTCCATAAGCACCTGCATTCATCCTTACCGCACCGCCCAGTGTACCGGGGATCCCTGCTGCAAATTCCAAACCGGTCAATGACGCATTATATGCTGCACTTGCCACTTTTGACAAAAGCACTCCCGCCTGAGCAGTCACCCTTTCGCCCTCTACCCGGACGTCATTCATCTTTTTAAAAATCTGAAGAACAACTCCCCGGAATCCACCGTCACCAACAAGAAGATTGCTTCCATTTCCTACAATATAATAAGGAACATTCTCTTTCCGGCATACTGCGAGTATCCCCCGGATCTCTTCCACTGACTGTGGTGTGACAAAATAATCTGCCGGTCCGCCCACACGGAAAGTCGTATGTCGGCACATCGGTTCGTCTCTCAAAATATTTTCTTCCTTCGTAATCGTACACAGACTGCTGTATAAATCCATATATTTTTACTCCATTTCTTTTCTGTTAAGTGCTGTAAACATCATACACCACGCCACATTTAAAGTAAAGCCACCCTTTTCATAAAATAGGCTGAGAAAAGCGACTCAAAGCAGAATCTGCATCATTTTGTAAAAGCAGCAGATCCAAAATAACAGTTCACACTCGCCGGACTGTGCCGCCACTTGCAAATCACCTGAAAAAAGTGTATACTAATTGAGTATATCTAAATTGACTTTTATCATACAAAAGGAGTGATTATTTCAAGTGGACGCGAGTGACACTTTCCAACTGATTATATTGATTATCCTGCTGATTCTTTCAGCATTTTTTTCATCTAACGAGACAGCACTGATGGCGGTGAATAAGATCCGTCTCCGTTCCCTTGCAGACGAGGGAAACAAGCGTGCTGCCATGGTTCTTGATATTACGGAGAATCATACCCAGAAGATGCTCAGTGCCATACTGATCGGCAACAATATCGTGAACATCTCTGCCTCTTCGCTTGCTACTTCACTTGCCTATCATTTTGGCGGTTATATGGTCAGTATCGCAACCGCTGTACTGACTGTTGCGATCCTCGTATTCGGAGAGATTACCCCGAAGAATTATGCAACGCTCAACGCAGAAAAGGTCACGCTACGTTATATTCCATTTTTCAAGTTTTTTATGACGGTCATGACACCTTTCATCTTCATCATTAATTTATTCTCCCGTGTGATCATGCTGATCATGCATGTTGATCCTGATGCCGTGAATAACGCAATGACTGAAGAAGAGCTTCGTACAATCGTAGATGTCAGCCACGAAGATGGCGTGATTGAATCCGATGAAAAGGAAATGATCTACAATGTATTTGATCTGGGAGATGCCAATGCCAAAGATATCATGGTTCCAAAAGTCCATGTCACCTTTGCCAGTGTAGACAATACTTATGAAGAACTGATCGATATTTTCCGTGAAGATAAGTTTACCCGTCTTCCGGTCTACGAGGAAACGCAGGACAACATCGTCGGTATCATTAATATGAAGGATCTGCTTCTTTATGATGCAAATACCGAGTTTCATATGAAAGATTTTCTTCGTGAGCCGCATTTCACTTACGAATATAAAAATATTTCTGAATTACTCGTTGAGATGAGGGATTCTACCTTTAATATTGCCATCGTGCTGGATGAATATGGCGAAATGGCAGGACTCATCACACTGGAGGATATTCTGGAAGAGATCGTTGGTGAGATCCACGACGAGTATGATGAAAAAGAAGATGAACTGGTTCAGCAGATTTCTGACCGAGAATATATCATTGAAGGTTCTATGAGCCTGGATGATGTGAACGATCATCTGAATACAAAGCTGGAGTCCGAAGATTATGATTCTCTCGGCGGATTTATCATCGAACATCTTGATCGTCTCCCGGCGACCGGAGATGAAGTGATGACGGAGGATGGCATCCGGCTCGTCGTTGAAAAACTGGATAAGAACCGCGTAGAAAGCGTTCATATTTATTTACCGGAATCCGATGTAACTGCTTCTGATACGCATACAGAGACTGCAGCCGTTTCTTCTGATGATTCTTCTGAGCAGAAAGTTTCTTCCGAACATGAAGTGTAAGCCTCTGATATAAAAATACGGCACCTGTAGTGGATTTATTTCCACCAGGTGCTGTATTTTATTACCAAAGTATGCAAGAGAAGCTGCCTGCGGCAGATTCTCTGAATTACGCGATGACTCGCAAAGCATCTTTCTTATAGTTCTGCCAGTTCTTTCAGTGCCTCTACTGCTGTCAGAATTTCCTTCTCTGTATTATAGTGGGAAAAGCTGAACCGTACCGCTCCCTGTTCCACTGTACCCAGTGCCTCATGCATGAGCGGTGCACAGTGAACTCCCGGTCTTGTTGAAATCCCATACTCTGTGAATAAGGCATCACTGAGTTCTGCCGAATCAACATCCTCAAAATTAAGCGTCACGATGGGACAGCGTTCTTTCCCGGAAAAATCGCCATATACGATCACCCCTGGAATTTTTCTGACTTTTTCATAAAATTCCCACATCAATGCCTGTTCTTTTTCGCGGATCGTATCAATCCCGGTTTCCGTCAGATAATCCAGTGCTGCGTGCAGACCTGCGATCCCATGTGCATTTAATGTCCCTGCCTCCAAGGCAGTGGGCATCTGCCGGGGATTCCTTTTACTATATGACTGTACTCCACTTCCGCCACTTTTCAACGGACGGATCTCAATCCCCTTTTTTACATAAAGTCCACCTGTTCCCTGCGGTCCAAGCAGTCCTTTATGACCGGTAAAGCAGAGAACATCGATCTGCATCTGCTTTACGTTGATTGGAAATACTCCCGCTGTCTGAGAAGCATCCACGATAAAGAGCAGTCCATGCATCTTTGCTATTTTTCCGATTTTCGTCAGATCCAGCAGATTCCCGGTCACATTTGAGCCATGCGTGCAGATGATCGCCCGGGTATTTTCACGGATCGCATTTTCCATCTCTTCATAAGAAATGCATCCCTTTTCATCACTCTTCAGAATTGTCAGTTCTGTTCCTTTTTCTTCCATTTCATACAGGGGACGCAGAACCGAGTTATGTTCCAGTGCCGTTGTGATAATATGATCGCCCGGATAAAAGAGTCCTTTGATGGCAAGATTCAGGCTTTCTGTTGAATTTGCAGTAAACGCGACCTGCTCCGCATGGTCTCCGCCAAAAAACTCTACCAGTTTTACTCTTGTATCATAGATGATCCGGGATGCATCCAAAGACGCATGATATGCCCCTCTTCCTGCATTTCCTATTGATTCCAGTGCTTTCACCACAGCCTGCACTACCTGTGGTGGTTTCCGCATCGTAGTTGCCGCATTATCCAAGTAAATCATTTCCGCATCTCCCTTCCTGTTGGATTTTATTTTAATATGTATTTCCCACAAAATCCATAGGTTTTTGAAAACTCTTTCCTTGTATTCGATCAGCTTTTTCTTCTGCCAGCACTTTTCCTTTCATTCTGTCAGTTCCTTTCCTCACCGGCTTTGACCTTTTCTGCCTGTTTTTCATATAATATATAGAAAAGATCCATCAACGGAGAAATAACTATGCCTTATTCTATTATGCTTGATGCAGGACATGGAGGTCGTGATCCGGGTGCTGTGTATAATGGCCGTCAGGAAAAAGACGATGCACTTGCCCTGACACTCGCCATCGGTGAACTGCTTCAGGAAAGAGGAATTGATATTCTTTATACCCGTACCACTGATATTTATGAATCCCCTTATCAGAAAGCCATGGAGGCAAATATCGCAGGGGTTGATTTTTTTATTTCCATTCACCGCAATTCTTATCCAACTGACAATACTGTTTCCGGTGTGGAATCTCTGATCTATGATAAATCCGGTATCAAATATAAAATGGCTCAAAATATCAACGATCAGCTTGAATCCGTCGGTTTTGTCAACTTAGGAGTCAAGGAACGTCCCGGACTGGTCGTTCTCCGCCGTACCCAGATGCCTGCAGTTCTTGTCGAGGTCGGATTCATTAATTCTGATGTTGATAATCAGATTTTTGATAATAATTTTAATGATATTGCTCTCGCCATCACCCAGGGGATTCTCGATACACTGGATCTTGGAGGCGAAATTGATAACGATGTGATACAGCCTTTTTATTCTGTTCAGACCGGAGCTTTCCGCAACCGGACTTATGCCAACCGCCTGCTGGGAGAACTTCGATCCCAGGATTTTCCTGCAGAACTTTTAGAAGGGAATGGCCTGTACCGAGTGAATGTCGGTTCTTTTGAGACACTGGATGAAGCTGTTGCTATGGAACGCAGGCTGAAAAGAGCGGGGTATCAGACCGTGATCGTGATACTGTAAATTGAACCTTCCGAAAAAACCGAGCGTACTCTTGATTTTTATTAATGACAGTATTATAATATCGGCATAGAAACGCTACGGTCTTCAACCGCAAGAGGAATGGAGGATTTAATACAATGGAAAAAAAGAACATTGACTGGAGTAATTTAGGTTTCGCTTATGTACCAACAGACAAAAGATTTGTTGCAAATTTTAAAAATGGAAGCTGGGACGAGGGAGCCCTGACAGAAGATTCTAATATTGTGATGAGTGAGTGTGCAGGAGTTCTTCAGTATGCTCAGACAGTTTTCGAAGGAATGAAAGCTTATACAACAGAAGACGGACGTACTGTTATCTTTCGCCCGGACCTGAATGCATCCCGTTTCGCAGATTCTGCAAAGCGTCTTGAGATGCCTGCATTCCCGGAAGATAAATTCGTTGAAGCAGTTGTCGATACTGTAAAGGCCAATGCAGCCTATGTACCGCCCTACGGATCAGGTGCTTCACTTTATATCAGACCTTATATGTTCGGTATCAGCCCGGTTATCGGAGTAAAGCCTGCAGAAGAATATCAGTTCCGTGTATTTACTACACCAGTTGGTCCTTATTTCAAAGGCGGTGTTAAGCCTCTGACCATCTGCGTGTCTGATTTTGACCGTGCTGCTCCGCATGGAACAGGACATATCAAAGCCGGACTGAACTATGCTATGAGCCTTCATGCCATCGTAACAGCCCATGCAAATGGATTTGATGAGAATATGTACCTTGATTCTGCTACGAGAACTAAAGTAGAGGAAACTGGCGGAGCTAACTTCCTGTTCGTCACAAAAGACGGTACAGTTGTTACACCTCACTCCTCAACAATTCTTCCTTCTATCACAAGACGTTCTCTGATGTATGTGGCAGAGCATTATCTTGGATTGAAAGTAGAAGAGAGAGATGTATACTTTGATGAGGTAAAAGATTTCGCAGAATGTGGACTTTGCGGAACTGCTGCCGTAATCTCTCCTGTAGGAAAAGTTGTAAACCACGGTGAAGAGATCTGCTTCCCAAGTGGAATGGAGAAAATGGGACCAGTTACCCAGAAACTTTATGATACTCTCAGAGGCATCCAGATGGGACAGATCGAAGCTCCTGAAGGATGGCTGAAAGTCGTAGATGTAGAGTAATCTCCCCATCTTATTACCTGTATAATCCAAAAGCGGATAACCTGTTCTCAACAGATCAGGTATCCGCTTTTTCAGTCTTTTCCGTCTTCTTTTCAATCTTCTATTCCGTCTTTCGGAACTCATCCCATGCCGCATTCAGAATCTCCGGCTTTGTCACAAGCTGCCATGCTCCCTCGGCCATACATTCAGCCGCATAGAACATACCTTTCTGCCCGATACTCATTCCCACCTGTGCAGTAGTTGCCCAGTGGTGAAGCGGTGTTCCTTTACACATGGCTGCCGCACTGAGCATGATCGTCGGAACAGTATGGCTCACATCTGACACGTCCGTTCCGATTGCCAGTGGAACCGGCTGATCCTCCAGTGGTTCAAGGCCGGTGAAATATTCCCCATGATTTTCAAATCCGGCTTCCTTTGATATTTCAGCCGCAAATGCAATCTCATCTTCCGTATAAACCGGTGTCGGGATCTTTTTCATTTCCTCATAAAAGGTTTCCGCAAGCACACGGTTCGTCTTCATCTCTTTATTGCAGGTGACATGCTCAATCTCCACTCGCGTCCCGGTCATCAGTGCTGCTCCCTTTGCACAGTTATCCACACGCTCCGACGCATCTTTCGTCTTTTTCCACAGACATGAGCGGATAAAATAATTCGTTGAGGCAAAAGGTGGAACAATATTAGCCGGACCATCTGTATTTGTATAAGTATAATGCATTCTTACATCATCTGCCACATGTTCCCGCAGATAATTCACTCCCACATTCATCAGTTCAGCCGCATCCAAAGCACTTCTTCCTTTTTCAGGAAATCTTGCCGCATGTGCCGCTATCCCGTAAAACTTATAATTTTTAATATCCTGGGCCTGCCAGATATCATAACTGACACGGTTTCTGTCAAATGGATGCCATGTAACTGCCGCAGATAGCTCATCGAATACCCCCTGCTCATTCATACGGATCTTTCCGATGACGATTTCTTCCGCAGGGCAGCCATAGACACGAACCGTTCCTGAAATCTGTTCTCTTTCCATCCGTTCCTTCAGTGCCACTGCCGCACCGGCACACGCCGTACCTAAAAGATTATGTCCACACCCATGTCCTGGACCTTCTTTTGGACAATGCCGGCTCACCGGCTCCTGTGCAAGCCCCGGAAGTGCATCATACTCCGCAAGGAAACCAATGATCGGCTGCCCCGATCCCCACTCAGCTACAAAAGCAGTCCTGAAACCTGCCAATTCCCACTTTACAGTAAATCCTTCCTGTTCCAGAAAATCAGCTAAAGCACGAGAAGACTGCTCCTCGTGCTTCGATAATTCCGGATGCTGAAAAATATAATCTGAAACTTCTGTCATCTTATCTTTAAGCTTATCTCTCATCATCCCGGTTATTCACATAATCCTTCCTGTTCAAAGATCTTAACCACACCATCAACATATTTTTCACAGATCTCATCCGATGCGGCTTCGACCATTACACGGATCACCGGTTCTGTACCACTCTCACGAACCAGAATCCGTCCGTCACTTCCAAGCTCTTCAGCAGTCTGCTCGATTGCCTTCTGTACTGCTTCATTATCCAAGGCAGTCCTTTTATCCTTTACACGTACATTTTTCAAAAGCTGTGGGAAAATCTTCACTTCATCTGCCAGTGTTCCAAGACTCTGCTTCTTTTCAAGGATTGCTTCCATGACCATCAGAGAAGTCAGGATACCGTCACCGGTACGTGCATGCTTGCTGAAAATAATATGACCGGACTGCTCGCCACCGAGAACATATCCATTCTGAAGCATATTCTCATATACATACTTATCTCCAACCGCAGTCTGCTCATACTTCATGCCGATCTTATCACATGCTTTATAGAGTCCGAGATTGGACATGATCGTTGTAACAATCGTATGATCTGCCAGGCGTCCCTGCTCCATCAGATACTTTCCGCATACATACATAATACGGTCACCATCTACAACATTTCCATTTTCATCTACAGCGATACATCTGTCTGCATCTCCATCATAGGCAAATCCTACATCCAGCTTCTTCTCCTTTACAAATGCCTGAAGTACTTCGATGTGGGTCGATCCGCAGTTCGTATTGATATTCACACCATTTGGTTCATTATTAATAACATAAGTCTTCGCTCCAAGTGCATCAAAGACACTCTTTGCGATACTGGAAGAACTTCCATTCGCACAGTCAAGTCCTACCTTCATATCTTTAAAAGAGCGTGTAGCAAGGGCAATCAAGTGTCCGATATAACGGTTTCTTCCTGCTGCATAGTCAACAGTACGTCCAATATTTTCTTTTGTCGCCAGCGGTACTTCCCCAATTTTGCCATCAATATAAGCCTCAATTTTTTCTTCTACCTCTGCCTCCATCTTATGTCCGGCACTGTTGATCGCCTTGATACCATTATCATAATACGGGTTATGGCTGGCGGAAATCATAAGCCCACAATCAAAGTCTTCTGTTCTTACCACGTAAGACACACTCGGTGTTGTCGTAACATGAAGAAGATATGCATCTGCTCCTGAAGCCGTCAGTCCTGCTGCCAGTGCATACTCAAACATATAACTGCTTCTTCTCGTATCCTTGCCGATCACGATCCTTGCCTTATGCTCCTGCCCGAAATACCAGCCAAGATAACGTCCTACTTTAAAAGCATGCTCAACCGTCAGAACTACATTTGCCTCTCCACGAAAACCGTCTGTTCCAAAATACTTACCCATAATACATTTCCTTTCCTGCAATCTCTTTTAATATGTATATTCAGGTCTTTTTCTGTCGCGACCTGCGATTGCAATTCCCCCAGATCTTTTTCTGAAATACTTCAGATACACCTTAGATGTTTTCATTATATAACCATTACAAATCATTTACAAGTATTTCTTTTTTGTTACATAAAGTTCCGATATATACAAATTTTTTCTGTTATTCTGCTTAATTTGACACTCTTTACGAAATCCTCATTTTCATGTATACTTGAATCAGTTTTAAATGGAGGTTTTAATAAATGATCAAATTAATTGCAAGTGACCTTGACGGAACACTTCTTCAGGATGGTACCCAGGAGCTTACTCCCCGTGCAATCAGCCTGATTCATTCACTGACACAGAAAGGGATTTATTTCGTAGCCGCAAGTGGTCGCCAGTATACTAATGAGCGAATCGTATTTGATAAGATCAAAGATGAAATTTCTTATATTGGAGAGAACGGCTCAATCTGTATGCATCAGGGCAAACTTATTTTCCGCGGAACGATCAGAGATGACCTTGCTTACCGGATCATCCGGGAAGTGAAGAAATCTGATCATTTTGAAATCATTGTCTCCAGAGAAGATACCTGCCTGATTGAAGACCGGAATCCCGAATTTGTAGACCACATTGTCAATGTTATGCACAATAAAACAGAGATTGTCGAAGATCTCAGCCAGATCAATGGTCCGTTCCTCAAGATTGCTATCTGCAATATGATCGATGGACCTGATGTCCTGAATGCATACTTAAAGCATCTTCAGAGTATTTTTGGCTCTGAGATTAAGATCGTAACTTCCGGAACTATCTGGATTGATTTTATTGCACCGGGTACAAATAAGGGAGCTGCACTGAAGCATCTTCTGAAAGTTCTCGATATCACCCCGGAGGAATGTATTGCCTTTGGCGATCAGTATAATGATATTGAAATGCTGGAACTGGTCGGCACAGGTTATGCCATGGCTAATGCCGCTCCCGGAGTTGCAGATCACGCTGATGCGGTGACATCTTCCGTTGAGGATGTTCTTGAGAAGATCTTATTGGATGTAAATTTGTAGTTGTTGGAATGATACGCTTGTAAAGCAAAAGACTTCTTTATGGCGAAGCGGACGCGGAAATCAGAGATATTCCTTCGCGGTGCAGGCCCGCTTTACCTCAGCCCGTTGACCGTTTGTAACTCGAAAGTGGAAATCTTCGTGCAATGGCACTCGATTTACTTTCTCTAACAAACGCTGCAAAGTGTCTTCGGAACGCTCCTGCTAATGCACCTGCTCAGGAACACCCTGCTTTCCGCTGACCATCTCGATAAGAAGTTTTTAGCTCCACAGCGTATTCACTCAACAATGCAAATTTAAAAAGAATAGAAAAAAGCCGG
>ERZ773186.541-NODE-541-length-35469-cov-35.906054_pt1 | contig 35469 bp, 27 predicted proteins | sample MGYA00581000_ERZ773186 | MGnify/ENA primary metagenome ERZ773186 (study PRJEB29015, sample SAMEA2737752) | human gut metagenome | biome: human gut; feature: human-associated habitat; material: faeces | place: China | collected 2012 ...
GCCATTAAGTCGGACAGAGCAAAAGTCGTTATGACCGCAGGCTGTATTTCGAAAAACTTTGACATCACGAATTATATTTACAACTCTAAGGAGAAACAACTCGGCAAATCAGAATTTATACAATTAGTTACTATTCATCTTGTCATAGCCATAACAGGCATCAAATAACATATACCATCACTATTATTATATAGTTCATTATTTTTTGAATATCTTTCTACAACAAACATAGAATGCATAATCCTATACACACCCGGAGCAGAACATATAGTTCCTCTAAAAGGTTTTACCTTTAATTCCGTTTCAGCATTTTTATTTTTCATAGTCTTATCATATGTTACCTTATTTGTATAATAGTGCCCTTTATTCCCTTGCAACACATAAATAAAATCTCCTTCCTTCAATAAAACCACCCTATAGTTCTCTACTTTGTAATCCTTATAATTATATAAATTTGCTAATGAAATCATCTGTTTTTCCATGTTATCCGGCAATTCTTCGGAATCACCTTCCTCCAGTAAATAGGTTATCATCTTGCCATCATACAATTTTTCATATGCATTGGCTAATGAAGTAAACATTACATTACTGCCCAATATTATTAATACAACTATACTTAATAACCATTTTTTTGCTTTCATAAACAATTCTCCTTGCAAAAAACAGCAGTCCGCGGACTGCTGTTTTATATTTAATCTATATGTTCGTGGGAGTGGTCAATATATCCACCTGGCAAATCAGCATCGTGAGTATAATCTACCATATGGTCATAACATACGGTCTTATCATGACAATGCTTAACACAGTGGCGATTAATTTTGCCAAAGACTTCCTGTGTACGGAGCTCCTCCTGACGCCGTGGACAGTAAGGATTATCACATACAGAATACTTGCCAATAGGAATATTGTCAAAGCATTCTACCATGCCATCAACAATGGCTCGACGCATACCTCTGCGCCAACTAGGTGAGCTAAACTTGCCACTACCAGAATATCCTCGTTTGAGATATTCTGCCCTGTCTATATATTCACCAGTATTAACATTTATGGCTCGCACGCTAACCCGGAAATCATTCCACATACTCTTGCCAAAGAATTTATTTTTGACCTGCTGATTAACTCCGTGAATATTAAACATAATAAGGTAGTCATAATCTGACAATCCCTGAGCCTGGAGTTCCCGGGCAAATCTAACATAATCTTCCTTTGGCAAGGTTGATAAATGCGCTGTATAGTTATAGCTATTATCTGCACCTAGAGAATCATAACCTTCAACAAGATTACTATTTTCTACGGTTGTAGTGCCACCTCCAATATCTACACCTACACTAAAGGTTCTTCCAATACCATCACCATCCCCAGAGCCAGAAGCTGAATTTCCACTTGAAGAACCAGATGCCGAAGCTGAAGCCGAGCTTGAGAATTTATCCCAGCCAAATCCCAAATTAATTCCTGTATGACTGCTTTGATAACGATTTTGGCTCTTCATATATCGTTCCGGCATGCGCTCATACATATTTTCCAGCTTCTCAAATTCCTTCATCAACACATCATGTGCCTCAGTAACCACATACTTATCGCCAAAGTTTCTGCGGCCCATTTCATATTTCATATGTTCATCTGTAATTCTTTTGGTAGGGTATCTTGTACCGGGAAATTTAGCATTCAGCATCCGACGAATATACCCCATAGTCTGGTCATCTAATAGCATTTCATCGTCGCCTACAACAATATAACCTATCTTAACAGCATCATCCTGATACTGATAATCTGACTTAACCGGCTCAAAATACTCTAACACATTATTGTAAACAGTGTCATTTCTATCCAGATTAACTCTACTTGCTCCATAGGAGTTTCCAGCTGTCCCCATCAAAAAGCCGCCTACTGTCAACATTACAGCCAATCTTTTTGCAAAACTCATCCTTGACATAAATGCTGCTCCCCTCTAAAAACTACCATTGTAATATACATATATACTTATCCACATATACATTATGATAGCATAGTTGTCTCCCCCCCGCAAGACATCCAAGGTAGAAATAAGGCCCAATTTTTTTCGGTCTTGCGGCAAAGGAGCCTTCTGCTAAACACACCTAGAAGGAAGCTAAAATTTTATATCAGAAAAGAGCTGCCATAAACTGACAGCTCTCATGTATTCCTTATTTCATTATAGCCCCAGCAAAGCCAGTCAGGGTAGCAAAGTAATCTGCATTAGTCTCTGCCCGACGAATAAGCTCCACAGAACCATCCTGACGTAGCAACAACTCTGCACTTCTCAGCTTGCCATTATACTGGAACCCCATAGCATGACCATGAGCCCCTGCATCGTGAATAATAATTCTATCCCCAATCTCAATCTTTGGCAGCTTGCGGTCAATGGCAAACTTATCATTATTCTCACAGAGAGAACCAGTTACATCATATACATGATCGCAAAGAGCATTCTCCTTGCCAGAAATAGTAATATGATGATATGCCCCATAGAGTGCTGGACGCATGAGATTTGCCATACAAGAATCCAGGCCAATGTAATCCTTGTAGGTTTTCTTCTCATGAAGCACGGTAGATACCAGCCAACCAGCAGGGCCGGTAATAGCTCGACCGCTTTCCATTTTGATACCCATATTAGTCAAGCCAGCAGGACCAAGAATATCCTTATATGCCTGCTGAATTCCCTTGCCTACAGCCTCCAAATCTACTGGCTCCTCCTCTGGACGATATGGTATACCTACACCGCCGCCCAGATTTACAAATTCCAGTTCAATGCCCAGACGATTCTTAATTTCCACAGCCAGATTGAACATAAGCTTGGCTGTATAAATAAAGCCCTCGGTGCGACGCTCGTTGGAAATAACCATGGTATGGAGGCCAAATCGCTTCACACCCTTGGCCTGAGCCATCTTATAGGCCTCAAAAATCTGATCATAGGTAACACCATATTTAGCCTCAGTAGGCTTGCCAATAATATCATTTCCTTCAATAAGATTGCCTGGATTGTAACGGAAAGAAAGACACTGTGGCATACCAGCATGCTGTGCCAAATATTCAATATGGGAAATATCATCCAAATTAATAATAGCTCCCAGCTCAATGGCCTTCTGGAACTCATCTGCCGGAGTATCATTAGAGGTCAACATAATATCCTCCCCAGTAACGCCAGCGGCCTGGGACAGCAAAAGCTCTGGCAAAGAGCTGCAATCTGTACCAGCTCCCTCCTCGGCCAAAAGCTGAATCAAGCGAGGATTCGGGGTAGCCTTAACCGCAAAATGCTCCTTGAAGCTAGGAGCCCAGCTAAAGGCCTGCTGCAGCTTGCGAATATTGTTGCGAATTGCCTTTTCATCATAAATATGGAAAGGAGTTGGATACTTGGCAATAACCTGCTCTAATTGAGCCTTGTTCAAAGGAAAAGTCTTTTCACTCATAATTCTGCCTCCATTATATCTTTTTCGTTATAGAACGCTATTATATGATGTATTTTTTGTTATATTATATTTCGTTCATATTATAGAATAAGCGAGAATTAATGTCAATATCTAAAACCATTACTCACGTCTCACTATCATGCTGCAAGGGCTAAAAACCCCTGAATCAGCCTAATCTTTTCATTAATGCCTAGTATTGAGATAAGAATTACTGGATAAATTTTAGCTTTTTTTGACTATTTTGCTTTTATTTTTGTTAAATTTATATTATAATTTTTACTAATAGGTTATTTGTCTTATTAATATTTATGGCGAATAATCTATCTGCCGTATCAAAGGGAGAGATGTCCGAGAGGTCGAAGGTGCCTGACTCGAAATCAGGTGTGGTTCATAGCCACCGAGGGTTCGAATCCCTCTCTCTCCGCCATATTACAAAACAAATCAGCCATTAACATATATGCCAACACCGTCCAGTAACTAAATATGCATGGCTAGCATAATCAATAAGTACCTGCTATGCATATTTAGTTACTTTATTATAAGCCTGATTGCAACATGCTACAGGGTTTATTGCGGTCGGTGTTTTTTCGTGTCTAAAAATAGTTGGGGGGAATACACTATGCCATTACAAAAATTATTATACAAAAACGATAGAAGGTACCATCGCCACCTTCTATGAGGATATAAAATAGGCTTTCTAAAAATACAAAACCTGCAACAAGGTGCACAATTCACTTTGCTGCAGGTTTTTTCTATATTCCTTTCATATTGGGAAAATCAAAACAACCAGATTTCACTTTCCTCATCTGCTACCTGCAAATGATCCATTTCGATAATTCTAGGTTCAGGTCCATTTACATGCTGGCTGCTAAGGTAACGCACATTGCTAAGGCTTCGATTTACCAGCTTCAACATATAAATATTGTCAAAGCGATTGTAGATATTATCTCCCCCCAAACCAGTTAGGCAAATCAGCTGCGTATTATTCTTGCGGGCTACCTCCATTAATGGCTTTAGCAAATGAGCCGAATAGGTTTTAGCAAAAGGATTGTCCATTAACAAAACCTTACCTTCATTTCTATCGGCAAAAATATCAGTTTCATCCCGGCGCATATAATATAACAAACTGCTGAGAATAACGAAAGCAGATAAAAACCCCTCGCCGCCGGAATTTTTGGCTACATCCCGCCAGCTAATCCTGATTTCTCTATCATGCTCTATCTTATATAGATGAATACTGATATTTTGCAAGCCTACAATCTGATCGTATAGATTTCTGGTTGTAACTCCCTGTCCTAATAATTCCTTGAGAGACTGCTGCTGTTCCAGAATTTCTAGACCACTCTTGGTAAGCTCCCCAAGATACACCTCCATAAGGCCTTTATAATATTCTAATTCCTGCTCCCAATCCATCAAATCTATCCGCAACATTTTTATAGATTTGCCACGAATATTGATAGATGAGTTTCTATCCATTTTACCCAGTTCTTCGTGAACATTTTTCACATAGTCCAACAGCAAATTCTCTAGATTTTTCTGCTCTGCTTCTACTCTGGCCAAATCCAGCTCCAGCTTTTGCAGGGTAAGCTCATAGGCCTTGAGAATCCTTTCTAACTGGCTTTGAACTGCATGTCCTGTCATGGATACGCCTTCCAAGGTCAGCAGCTGCTTCTGAAAAAAGCCCTCAGACAATCTTTCATCTCGCAAAAGCTTCTGAATTTGCTTCCTCATATTGTCCAGACAGTCTTGAACAATCTTTTGCTGTCCATCGTAGCGGACCTGCAATTCCCTTAAATATGCTCTTAACTTCTCACGAGACATACTGGCAAAATCCGGCCATTCCATGGTATCCCAAATAGCATTTTCTGCCCTGTAATTTGCCATAACATCCAGACCACCTTCATAAATAGCCAGCCTTTGCTGATGATTATGTAGGTCTGTTGTGCTTTTTTCTTTTCTGTTGAGAAGCAAGTTCCGTTCATAGGCATATTCTTTAGACTTGATGGACTCCCTAGACAGTGGCTCCCTAGTATTGCATTCCCGTTGCAGTGTCTGCAATGTATTTTCCATCTGTTGCTGGACTTTAACACTATTTTTGTCCTCCTGATAATATTTTTGCTGTTTTATCTCCCTGTCTTGGCACAATTGCTTTAACTTATCCTTGGCTTCCAGCAGCTCTATTTCGCTATAAACAACATTTTGCCAATCTTCCTTCGCCAGATTATATTCTTTGGCTATAACCTTCATGTGATTTTCCATCTGGCTAACACTGCTCTGGGCCTTTTCCAGCTGAGAGACAATATTTTCCATTTCTCCCCTGCAGCCTTTCGTCAATACTTCATAGCGGGCAGTAAAATGCTCTATATCTTCTGGCAGCCCCTTCATGGCCTCCGGCCTTTCACAAGAGCCATAACTTTGGAAGTTAGCCGCTTTTTTATTGTGCTCATCAACCTGTTGATTAAGCTCTATTATCTTCTGGGTTATCCACTTGGCTTTTTCCTCACAGCCATTTATTTTATCCTGGCCCTGCTGGATTTTTTTCTCCTGAGCCAAGATAGCCTGTCCATTGGCCTCAATAGCCTGCAAAGCTTCCTGATAATCTCTATAACTCCCCACTAACAGAGCCAAATCGTCCTGCTGGCGGGACATAGTTTCCAGTTGCTTCTGATTTTTATTTTGTTGTTCCTGAAGCTTCAGGTATAGTTTCTTGTTTTCTATCTGATTATGTTTAGACTCTGTCAGTTGGTTGGCTAATGCTTCCTTGACTAGGGAAAATTCCCCCAGCTCTTCCTTAGCCTTGTCCATAATTGCCTTGGTTACAGTCTGATTTTTTAGAACCCCCAGAAGCCCTGCATATTTATCCTGCTCCTGACGGCGATGGTCAATCTCTTCTTCCTTGCGGGACAGTTTTTGCTTTAGACTCACCTGCATATCTTTAAGTTTGGCATCATCCAACAGTTCCTCATTAAACAGCATATAGAAAGGCAGCTTTTCCCAATCATAATGCTCTGGCTCTCCTGCCAGCTCTTCCCGCAAAACTATAGGTATGGGAAAAGAAGTACAAGCACCACCATTGGCCTTGGCTTTTTGCAGTCTTTGGAACTCATGACGACTCATCAGCAAGGCATAAGGTAGGAAAGGTAATTTTTTTACCAGCTGGGTATTTTGCTGCTGAGTATTACCATTTTGCTTCAACCATTCCATACCTTGAACAATGGTAATATCCAGCTCTCGGAACATATCCAGAAGCTCGTCTCCCAGCTCCACGGATCTACCAGTTTCCAATACATGTAGTTCTTTGCGCAGAGCTTCCTGAGCCATTTCCCCCCGGCGAATATCTCCCTGCAGCCGCTGCACCTTTTCCACCAACTTGGTCTGAATCAGCTGACCATTATAAATTTCTTTTTCTGGCAAATCTGCATATTTCAGCATATCCTGACGTTGGGCCAGCTGTTTATTTAGTTCCTGCAGCTGCATTTCACCATGGTCTATATCCCGATGATTTTGCATTTGCTTAGTCTGAATGGATTGTATTTCTCTTTCATAGTTCTGAGCCGCTTCCTCTGTCTTGGCAATGGCCTCACTATTATCAGCTATATTTTTGGTCAGAGCGGTCAGCTTATCGGCCAACTCCTCCCCCAGAATATCCAACATGCCATCATCATATAAACCCATGAGATTTCTCTGCAACCTTGTGGCATAACGCTGATTGTATTGCTGCTCCTCCTTGTCATAGGTTTTTTTCCTAGCTTTCAGCTCACCAGATAATTTATGCAGTTTGTCCAATTCCAACTGGGTAGCCTGACAGATATGCTTTAACCGCCGGATTTCCGCCTGGAGCTGTTCTGCCTCCTGCTGCCTCTCCGCACTATCATCTTCCAGCTTTTTGAGCAATTGACTATATTGTTTTTTGAGACAATATCCCAGATAGTCTATCTCTGGCTTATTATCCAATTCCTGCCGGCTCAGAACCTCTCTCTGGGCCTCCAGTTCAATTATCTGACCAAGGACTTTATCAATTTGATTCTGTTCATAGGCACATTCCTGGATATGCTGTCTCTGCTTCCAACTAGCTATCTCCCCATCAATTTCGTCTAATTGCTCTTTATATTCTCCCATAAGCTTTTGGCAAGTTGATAATTTATCCTGCAGGGCATAATATTCTGCGGAAATTCTTTCCTTATCCAGTTGCAGTATATTTTCTTGTAGAGTATCTATATCTTCCTGTACCTGCTGAATCTCTGTCTGCATTTCATTTCTCAGGGATTCCATTTTGCCATAAGCACCTTGCAAAACAGCTAATTGCTCTGCCTCGGCTTCCTCCGCCTCTGACATAGTAAGGGCAGCCTTTTCCACTGCCTGTGCCTGCTGTTGGAGATACAAAATATTTTCCTTATGACGAATTTTTTCATTGTTATTATAGTAAGAATGTATATACTTACCAGTTATCTCCCTAAATTCCTGAATCTTATCCCCTTCATTATTCAGCTTTTCTTCAATAATTGGCAAGAATTTTTTCTCTATTAATTCCTTTTCATTGCTACAGCCGTCAAAATACTGGGATAAGCCGGATTCGTCTTTATTGACTTCCCGAATAATACTTTGCCATTCCCTATATTCTATGCCATGTTCCCGCAGGTTTTGAAAATACTGTTTAGACTGGGCATAATTATTCATATCATAGTAAGCAAATCTGCCCTTATTTTCCCTGCGCAAATCTTCAAATAGCTTTTTGCAGTTGCTGTAACTATTAAGGATCAGCTCCTTATCAGTACGATTGACAACCTGCAGATGATGAATATCAAAAGGGCACTGTGCCTTGTACTCTGCTACAAAATTAACAATATCCAAAGCAGTATCTTCCTCAGCCTCCGTATGCTGACTCTGGCGCACCATCATACCTGTCAGTACATAACCAGCCTGTCCATCCAAAGCCCATTCTACCATGATAAATGAAGGCTTATTAGTGGTAAAGTAGCTCTCAAAAGGCCTGTTTTTCACCTGACGATATCGTTTCTGCACAAACAGAGCAGTAATCAGCTGTACCATAACGGTTTTACCCACGCCATTGTCCATGGTAATCAAAGTATTGTCTCCGTTAAGGTACATACACTCATCGCTGATTTTATTCATATTGTTATTGTAGTTTATATTCACAAACCTTATAGCATTAATCTTACTCATCAGCCTGCTCCTCTATCCCTGACATTACTGACAAAACCCTGCGGAAATTTTCCTGATTGAGAATATTAAAATCCATAAATACATCCAGCTTTTCCGTAGGCCATACTGTTTCTTCCCGCTCGATATACTGCACCAAGCCCTGTTCCTCCAGAAATTTGAAAATATTGTACAAAAAACCTTCCTTGGTAGTCTTTTGCCGATTCAGTTTCTCACTAGAGCGCAAAGCACTATAAGCCTCCAGCATGCGGGAAAACATTAATCCATTGGCATTTTGCTGTTCCTCATCGTATTGTCTAGCGCCGCTTTGCAAATATTCTTCAATCTTGTTTTGCAATTCGCCAATTTTGATATATTCCCTAATTTTGCTGCTTTGACCTTGACCATCATAAAATTCCATCAAAAAGACAATTATCACAAATTGAGCCAGATAATAATCCTTGTCCAAGGCTCCCCCCTTGCACAATTCTTTTTTTAGCTCCTGCTTGGTATAGCCTAAAAAATTGTTATCCTCCTGGGGAATGATATAAATAGTTCGGTTGTATTGGGCAATAATAACCTTGGCAATTTCTGCCTGGGATTTGGTCAATCCCCGCACTAATTCATTCTCCACAAATCCCTTATAGAGTCTGCCATCATCTCTATCGTTAAGCTGTTTGTGTTCCAGCAAATAATAAAATATTTCCTGACTCAGCTTGATATCATTTAAGTCATAAGCCATCTTATTCTTCCCCCTCCAAGATTATATTTACTTCGGAACACAAAATCTTACATCTTCTGCCCTGCTCCGTTAATATGTCCTCAAATACCACCGGTTCCTTAATGGGAAGCTTGACTATATAAATTTTGTCAATATGCTGCCACTGAGGATTTTCATCCAGCACCTTTAAAATACATCTGCTCAGACTGAAATTATCCCCTTCTTCCTGTATAAAGCTTTGCCGTTCCTGGCGAAGAAGAGCAATATCTATTTGTTCCCTGCGAATCAGCTCTATCATAATCTCCTTGAATATCCCCAAAGTAGGAATCATTGCTTCCTTGACTATGATTCTTTCTTCCAGAAGCTGACTCAACTCACTTAAGGTTATATGTCCATTAGGATAAGCCGCCTTGATAATACAGGCTATACTATCCTGATAAAGACGATTGCGAGCCTGCCTTTTACGTTCCTGCTCCTGCTCCCAAGCCTCCTGATCAAAATCCATAATCTCCGTATCTGGCTCATCCTCCCAGCGGCCTCTGCCCCGTTGAGGAACCAGCATTTTATGCATATTAAGATCCTTGTCTATTTTCTTGTTAAATAAAGGCCGGAGAAAATAATCTATTTTGTCCAATACCCGAATATCCCGCATAATAGGATCAAAAACCTCAGTCCGCAGGCTAAACCGTTGCACCGTACCCAAGGAAGCCATATTCTCCAAGGCTTCAGCATAAAGGAAATTCAAATCATAGTGACTGTTAGTAAGCTTCTGATACTCATCCAAGGCCAAATTCAGATAGCTATCTATCTTTTGCAAGGTCTCCAAAGTATGTTTGTCTACCACCTTGTCGTTGCTATCACTATTTTCTATACCTACAATATCCACCTTAATCTTTCCACTGTATAATTGCAGTTTTTTTCTAATTTCCCCAATGGTTTCCAAATCCACCTGCTGAATGGTGCCATAATCCTCTATATTGTAGTTGTGAGGATTGCGCCGTATTCTTTGCATAGCATCCTGAACCCGCTGAACCTGCCCCCTGATTCTGGCGAACATCTGCCTAATATCATCCAGTGCCTTATCATAGCTTTGTTTCTCCATATGCATTCTGTACAGCATATCCTGAACTGTGAACTTCATATTTTCCTCTATTTCCAGAGTACCTAAAATAAAGTCATAGCCCATATCTGTTAATTCATAGGAGGTACGACGCATTTCATGTTCGTCATAAATAATCTTATTGCTAACATAATTCACATTGAATTTCTCGCTAGCCCTGGTGATAAAATCATAGGACTGATAATACATGGGGATGCCATCATTGGACAGAACTGTATTGATTACAAAATCTCCTAAAATCTGGCAATCCTCCAAGGACATATCCTGCTGAAAATATTGGTTATTCAAGTCATCTAAAAAACTGCCTATATCATCTATGGTGCAATTTTCGTAGCGCAGGGATTTTTCCATAATAAACAGCATTACAGCTAGCAATACCGTAATCTGCTGGGATTCATCCACAAAACCATAATTTTTCCAAATGGCCTTTTGTCCGCTATTCTTTAACAACACCGCATATTTGGCAATATTTTTTATCCGGCGGGCAAATTGAGCTAAAAAATCATACTGCATATAAAGCTCCTATTTTAATTCAAAAATCCATAATATTAAGGCATTCCTGTGGTATATATCTGCCAGCTTCCAGTATCTCCACCATAGTGTTGCGACAGGATATACTGAAATAGCTAAAGAAGATATTGTCTATATTGTGGTTTTGTCCATCCTTGGCACAAGGCAGCTTGGCTATTTCGCCTTCCTTAGCCAGCATAGCCTCATAGGCAGGCACAAAGGGCTTTATTTCTCTGTATTCCCTAAAGGACTGAGCTAGTTTTTCATAGATAAGGATACCCTCATAATCCAAATCACCAAAATATACGAAGTTATTCCTTTCATCCAGCAAATATGGCTCCGCACTAAGCTGAAACTCCTTAAATGTACTCCATACCCTTTTGCCAGCCCCATAAATCAAGGTACCTATAGGCTGACCAAAAATTGTCCTCTTTCCGGCAAGGAAATGACGACGCATACTGTAAAAAGTATCTTTATTCTCAATAATCAGCACTGTCTGAGTGACTTGCTTGTGAACCGTATAATAAGCAAAAGGCTCTGAGGTGGTATAAAAATTTAGTTTATCCTCAGACAAACCGCAGTGCTTCAATATGGTTTTGCCCCCATCCTTTTGCCAAAACTTTTCCTGCTTCCAGATAGCATAGCTGCGTTCATTAAGGGATATAGGGATGGTCAAATCTGGTTGCGTCTTGAAATATTGGCTCATCTGCTGTACAGCCTTCCGTTCCTTGGCATATACAGCTAAATTTTTCACATAATAATCGTGAGAAATCATGGGGGAAAGATTGTATAAAAGTTCTTGCTTTAAGTCCGAAAAATCCTGCTCCTGAAGCCACCAAAATTTTAAGGGCAGGGCAGGCTTTTTTCCATTGGTTCCAGCCGAAGCAATAGGCTTTATCTGTCCGCTATCGATAAGTTTCATTATATGAGCATATTGCTCAGAATAAGTCTTTTGCCTATAAGTTTTTAAAAGCTCCTCCAAACTACATTTTTTCACATCCCACACCTCCTACATTCATAAATACAGTATATCATATTAGGCTTTTGTAATGCTTGCAAAAAATATGTACCTGTTATATAACGAGCATAAGAAAAAGACCACCAGCAGGCGGCTTGTCATCCTCGCTAGATGGTTAACACATTATTTCAGAGATAACCGCCTTTGTTTGGACGCAGAGGGCGGTTATTTTTTCTATGCATTAAAAAACTCTTTTTCTCGTGCCTGTCAGCAAGGAAAAAGAGTTTTTGTTTTATGCTGTTTTGCCTATCATATCCAAGAATAATTTATGGATATGTCTGTCCTTGTCCAGCTCTGGGTGAAAGGCCAAAGCCAGTTGATTCTTGTAGCGGGCAGCCACAATATTTCCGTCTACCTTGGCCAAAATCTCTGTACCTTCTCCTGCCTCAACTACATAAGGGGCGCGAATAAAGGTCATGGGGATTTTGCCAAGCCCCTTAAAGTTTTCATCTCTATGAAAGCTTCCTAACTGTCTGCCATAAGCATTTCTTTTAACCACTATAGGCATGGTAGCAAAATGACTAACGGTATCCCCCTCCAGCTTTTCGGCCAAAAGTATCATACCTGCACAGGTAGCCAGCACTGGCAAGCCATCTGCAATCCGCTGCTGCAGATTGGCAAACATATTGCTATCCCGCAAGAGCTTTCCCTGCACGGTACTTTCCCCCCCAGGCAATACCAAGCCGTCAAAATCCGCCTGCAAATCCTCAGCCTTCCGCAGTTCTACACATTCTGCCCCCAGCTCACTAAGCACCTTTTCATGTTCAATAAAGGCTCCTTGAACCGCCAGCACACCTATCTTCATAATAAGACCTCCAAATTAGCTGCGTGGAACTTATTTGCCACGCTCTGCCATCAGGATGCTAATCTCATCCTCATTGATACCTACCATAGCTTCCCCCAAATCCTCAGACAGACGAGCAATCAAATCTGCATCTTTATAGTTGGTTACAGACTGAACAATGGCTGCAGCCCGCTTCTCAGGATTGCCGGACTTGAAAATACCAGAACCTACAAATACACCTTCAGCTCCCAGCTGCATCATCAGAGCAGCATCAGCTGGAGTGGCTACACCGCCAGCGGCAAAGTTTACTACTGGCAAACGACGATTATCATGAACATACTGTACCAAATCATATGGCACCTGCAGCTCCTTGGCAGCCTCAAACAGCTCATCAGTCTGCAAGGAAGCAACCTTGGCAATCTGGCCATTAATCTTCCGCATATGCTGGACAGCCTGTACCACATCACCGGTACCTGGCTCACCCTTGGTACGAATCATAGAAGCACCTTCGGCGATGCGGCGGAGAGCCTCTCCCAAATCCCTGGCTCCGCAGACAAATGGCACCTTAAACTGATGCTTGTCAATATGATATACATTATCAGCAGGAGAGAGAACCTCACTCTCATCAATGTAATCTATCTCAATGGCCTCCAAAATCTGCGCCTCTACAAAATGACCAATACGGCATTTAGCCATAACAGGAATGGAAACAGCCTCCTGAATGCCCTTGATCATCTTAGGATCACTCATACGGGACACGCCCCCGGCTGCTCTGATATCTGCTGGAATCCTCTCCAAGGCCATAACAGCGCAAGCTCCGGCTGCCTCGGCAATTTTTGCCTGCTCTGGAGTAGTAACATCCATAATGACGCCACCCTTCAGCATCTGAGCCAACTGCTTATTTAATTCATATCTGCTTGCCTGATTTTCACTCATATTAATACCTGCTTTCTATATGTTGTTTTGTTGATTTTTATTTATGATTATAGCCACTTTTGACTATAGACAAAATAGCCAATATATGTATTTCTTATAAGGTCAAAAATATAGCCAGTTCTCAATTTCCAACCATTTCTCCCTATAAATCTTATCCAATCACCTTGTCCATGATGGTTGCTTGACATAGCTGTGGATTTTGATTAAACTTTTATAAGGAAATTAACTGAAACTTACTATATAAAAGAAAGAGGAGAGTCAAAATGACAGACCGTATTCGTACCCGTTTTGCACCAAGCCCTACTGGCTATATGCATATCGGCAATTTGCGTACTGCTTTGTACGCTTATCTTTTTGCCAAAGCCAACAAGGGAGATTTTCTCCTGCGCATTGAGGACACTGACCAGAAGCGTTTTGTCGCCGATGCGGTAGACTTCATCAATCGCACTTTGGCAGCTGCTCATATCGTTCCTAACGAGGGACCAGATATTGGTGGAGACTGCGGTCCATATATCCAGAGCCAGCGTCTGGATATATACAAGAAGTATGCTGAGGAGCTTATTGCCAAGGGACACGCTTACCGTTGCTTCTGCACTGATTGCAGTGAACAGCAGCATGAGGCTCAGGAAGCTGGGGATACCAAGGCTTTTGGTGGCTACAACAGAGCCTGCCGTGATCTGCCACAGGAAACCATTGATAAATATTTAGCTGAAGGTCGTTCCTATGTTATCCGCCAGAAAATGCCTTTGACTGGGGAAACCACCTTTACTGATGCGGTACATGGCCATATCAGCTTCAAGAATGAGGAGCTGGAGGATCAGGTTATTCTAAAGCAGGATGGTATGCCTACCTATAATTTCGCCAATGTTATTGACGACCATCTGATGCATATTACCCATGTTATTCGTGGTACAGAATTTATTACCTCCACACCAAAGCATGTCCTGCTGTATCAGTTCTTTGGCTGGGAGCCACCTGCCTTCATTCATCTGCCACCTGTTATGGGCAAGAATGAGGATGGCTCTGTATCCAAACTGTCCAAGCGCCACGGTGCCACCGGCTTTAGCCAGCTGGTAGATATGGGGTATCTGCCAGAAGCTATTACCAACTATGTAGCACTTCTGGGCTGGAGTCCAAAATCCGAGCAGGAAATCTTCACTATGGATGAGCTGATTGAACGTTTCTCCCTGGATGGCCTTAGCAAATCCCCAGCTGTTTTTGACTACAACAAGCTGGATTGGGTAAATGGTGAGTATTTCAAGGCCATGAGTGATGAGGATTTTGCTGCTGGTGCCAAGAGCTTCGCTGGAGAACTGGCGAAGCAGCTTGGTCAGGACAAATGGCAGTATCTGGCTGGCCTGCTCCGCACCCGTGTTAGCCGTTACAATCAGGTTCCAGAGCAGATTGGCTTCTTCAGCCAGCTGCCTGATTATGATGTAGAGCTGTTTACCAACAAGCGTAACAAGGTAAATCCAGAAAAGGCTGCTGAGATTCTCCCAGTTGTCATGCAGATTCTGGAAAAGGTTCAGGACTGGACTCCGGAGGGAATTGATGCTGTATTGCAGCCAGGTGTGGCTGAATCCGGTATCAAGATGGGCACCTTTATGTGGCCTGCCCGTATCGCTCTTTCTGGCCAGAAGGTTACTCCTGGCGGCGTAACTGAGCTGCTTTATATCCTGGGCCGTGAGGAATCCTTCCGCCGCCTGCAGCTTGGTTTAGAAAAAGTTCAGTAAAAAATAAAATTTTTCTTGACATAATAACAATAATGCTGTATTATTGTTATTGTCATTGGCGCGTTGGTCAAGTGGTTAAGACTCCGCCCTCTCACGGCGGCTTCAAGGGTTCGAATCCCTTACGCGTCACCAATTGATAATTCAGGCTGGAACATAGTTCCAGCCTTTTTTGTTTTACATTCCATTCCCTTGTAATCTTACAGCACCAATACAAGGACATAAAAAAAGCCTATCTGACACACTTCTGCTGTCGTAGATAGGCTTTTCATTTTCTCTTTTACAATTCCCCATCCAAGGCTCGCTGAACGGTTTCATACAAAACCCCAGTCTCCACGGGCTTGGTTAAATGAGCATCCATACCTGCCTCCATAGAACACTGCTCATCTTTTTCATAAGCATTGGCAGTCACGGCTACAATAGGAATCCTCTTAGCATCAGATTTGCCAGAAGCACGAATCCTGCGGGTAGCTTCCAAACCATCCATCAACGGCATCCTTACATCCATCAAAATCAAATCATAGGTACCCGGGGCATTCATCATAAATTTGCTCAATGCTACCCGGCCATTTTCTGCTGTGTCCACCAGCAAGCCCCTGCGGGAAAGAAGATTCCTGGCAATTTCACTGTTAATTTCATCATCCTCAACTAAGAGAACAGTTTTTCCTGCAAAGTTATAGCCTTGATTTTCTGGTATCTGAGCTACTTCTGGCATTTCCTTGTCCAGCTCCAAATCCAAATACAGTTTAAACTCCGTACCCTGACCTTTGTTGCTCTTGAACTCAAGTCGTCCACCAAGATAATCTGTCAGCTTATAGCAAATGGCCAACCCCAGACCTACACCGCCATATACGGTCGTGCTGCCTCGATATTCCTTGGTCATAGGCAAAAAGATATGTTCCTGCACCTCTGGGGCAATACCAATACCAGTATCCCGCACCACAAATTCCATTCTGGCCTTGTTATCATGCTCTGCCAGCTGATGAAGCTGGAAATCTATTTTGCCATAGCGAGGGGTAAATTTTACAGCATTGGATAGGAGATTCTGCAAAATCTGTCTAATACGTCCCCGATCAGACTTTACATAAACAGCCACATTATCATCTATCTGAGTATGAAAATGGAGCTTTTTCTCATGAGCCATAGGCCGAATAACACTGCCAACCGTTTCAAATAGCTCCCTTATATTAATGGTTGTATCCTTAGCTGTCATATTTTCTTTGGCTGGACTAACAATGTAAAGTATATCGTTAACAATATTCAAGAGAAAATGAGTGGTATCCCCCACCTTTTCCAGACAATACTCCACATACTCTCTATCATCCAGCTGAGATTTGGCCAACTCAGTCAACCCCAGCACATTATTCAAGGATGAGCGCAAATCATGGCTTGTATGAGCCAACAGCTTGCGACAATCAAGCTTCTGCCAAGCCTTATCAATATCTTCCTTGGTAACATCCCTGCTATCTATATATTCTTTGCCTTCCATATAATCGCACCGCCTTATTACCCTTAGTTATCAGCATTAATGGTTGGAAATTCCCCCGGCTGCCGCAGCCAGATACTCCTTTGACGAATGCCTGCCAAAGCCTCCTCCAGCTGCCATCTATGTTCTGGCATTTCCACATCCAGGAAGAATATATACTCTCCCAGACCAGTTCGAGCAGGCCTAGACTCAATTCTAGTCAAATTCACCTGTCTATCTGCCAATTCCGTCAAAATCTCACATAAACGTCCAGCATCCTTACCGTCTATCTGACATATGATAAGGGATTTTTCCGGCTGACCATAGTCGGTATTTTCCTTGCTATCCCTGCGAATCAGCTGATAAAATCTGGTTGAATTATTAGGCAAATCCTCTATATTCTCTGCCACCAGCTTCAAACCATTCAGCTCGCCGCCCCTGCGGGTACAAATAGCCGCCCAGCCATCTGTTGGCTCCGCTTCTGCCACCAGCTTAGCCGCCATAGCTGTACTAGCCACAGCTTCCTGCTCTGCTAAGGGATAATTGCAACGGATGAATTCCCGACACTGGGATAAGGGCTGAGAGTGAGAAAGTATCATTTTGACAGGTACATCCTCCCCTGTATCCGACCGCATCATAAGATTATTGTGTACATGCCAAATAAGCTCTCGTACCACCTGCAGATTGTCACTGCCTGCCAAAGTATCCAGAGTTATATTTATTGAGCCTTCAATGGAGTTTTCCACTGGCACCAGACAGGAATCCAGCTGTCCTTGTTCCACCTGATGAATGGCCTCATATATATTGGCACAGGACACCAGCTCATATTTCTCTGGCACCATACCCTTTAAATATATCGCTGCTGCTTCGCTATGAGTTCCCAAAGGCCCCAAAAATCCCATTTGCTTCATCCTGTTATCTGCTCCCGTCCAGTATTTCCTTATTTTACAATACGTTTTCGTACATTATATTATATATTATCAGTGTCTATTGTACAAGGGAACAAAGTACCTAGGCCAAGAGCTTTTCCATCATGCAGAGCCTTACTGCGAATATCAATAACAACAGCCCCCTGAGCCACTTTCTCTGCCACCTCGATGCCTACAAAACCGCCGCCGATAACCACAGCCTTACCCTCTGGATAGTGCAGAGATAAATCCCGCAAAGCATCTGCATCCGGCACATTCCTAAGCGTTAAAATATGCTTATTATCAATACCAGGAATTGGTGGCCTAAGAGCCTTAGCTCCAGGAGACAAAACCAATGCATCATAGCTTTCCTCATATTCCCCCTTGGAATTTCTGATGGAAACCTTTTTGTTGGCTGTATCTACCGGCAGTAGCTCCACCTGCTACGCCTCCTACAATAATATACTTTTTCATAGCCAACCCCGCCTTTCTTAATTTTAAAATCCTATATTCACATATTACGATTTAGTACTAATGTAAATATATTTTTTAAAGGTCTGGCAAAAGTTCCAGCCAATACGTCAGCTCCTTTGCCTCGCTGTTAGAAACCGGGCCATTTTCCCCTACAGCCTCCAATTCTGCCAGATTAGCAGAATTGGGTGTCAAGAAAGGTACACCTTTATAATCAAAAATAAAAAATCTGGCCAACAATACTGCCGTGACCAGATTTTCCCTTCTAAAAAAATTCTTTATGAACTACTGTCATCGTATGCACTACTTTCGCTTCACTGTTTTATTTATACCATATCAAACTAATATTGGCAATATCATAATTATCAGTAAATGACCAGAGACATTCTGGTTGCACTCGTAGACATGATTTATATCTATAAAGATAGAAAAGTGAAGATTGCTTTTTTAATCAGAATAGAACAATCCTCATTTCTGCTAAATCATACCAAAATCTGAACTAAATGCATTTTCTTTCCTATAATAATAGACAATTTAGCTTTAATTCCAAAAACATCCTACAATTTATGGTCATAAAGTACCAATTAGCCTTTTTCAGTCTGGGAAAAGCGATTCAATAAAAAGAAAACGAATTTACTATGCCTTATACAGTATATTTTGTATTCCTTGAGTAATATAATAAAAAAATACTACACAAGTCCTCTACAAAATGATATAATACCTTTTGTGATGTAAAGGACTTATTGTGTATTGTATTGGAGGGTCAGATATGAATTCTGAGATTACGCTCAAACTGCCACGCTGCAAGGGCTGTGGTATATGTGTAGCCTTTTGTCCCAAGCAGGTTCTCGGTCTTTCCGAGCTGGGCAAAGTGGTTATTCTGAAGGCTGATGACTGCATAGCCTGTGGCCAGTGCGAGCTGCGCTGCCCTGATTATGCAATTTTTGTAGATAAGAAGGTGGCAAAATGAGTAAAGCTAGATTGATGCAGGGTAATGAAGCCTGTGCCGAGGGTGCACTGGCTGCTGGTGTCCGTTTCTTTGGTGGTTACCCTATTACCCCCTCCACAGAAATAGCCGAAGGCATGGCCAAGATGCTGCCTAAGGTTGGTGGCAAATTCGTACAGATGGAAGATGAAATTGCTTCTATGGGTGTGGTACTTGGTGCCTCTCTGGCAGGCAAAAAGGCTCTCACCGCCTCCTCCGGCCCAGGCATCTCCCTGAAGCAGGAGCTGATTGGCTATGCTGCTGCGGCTGAGATTCCTGTTGTTATTGTTAATGTGCAGCGTGTTGGTCCTTCCACAGGCCAGCCAACCGCCCCATCTCAGGGTGATGTTATGCAGGCTCGCTGGGGTACCCACGGTGATCATCCTATGATTGCCCTGTCTCCTTGGAGTGTTCGTGAGGCTTTTGATACTGCTGTTATGGCTGTTAATTATTCCGAACGCTTCCGTACTCCTGTTATTCTCCTGATGGACGAAATCGTAGGCCATCTCCGGGAAAAGGTTGAGCTGCCAGAGGCCAGCGAGCTGGAAATTTACCCACGCCGTCAGCCTAGTAAGACCAGAGCTGAGGGCTATCAGCCTTATGCTCCTGCTGAGGATTTGGTGCCAAATGTAGCTGATTTCGGCAACGGCTATCATATCCATGTAACTGGTCTGATTCATGACGAAACCGGCTTCCCAGTAGGCAATCCAAAAGTTACCCGCGAGGCAATTGATCGCCTCCACAAGAAGATTGCTATTGCTCAGGACGAAATCACCCATGTAGAGGAATACTGCATGGAGGATGCTGAATATGCCGTAGTTGCCTTTGGTGGTACTGCCCGTACTGCCTATGAGGCTGTTCTTGAAGCTCGCAAAAAGGGCATCAAGGTTGGCATGGTTCGTTTGATTACCATTTGGCCATTCGCTGATAAGGCTATCAAGGCTTTGGCAGCCAAGGTAAAGGGTATCTTAGTGACTGAGCTGAACTATGGTCAGATTGTCAATGAAGTTGAGCGGGCAGCTGCTGGCCAGTGTCCAGTAGAGCTGTGTGCTAAATATGATATGACCATCTTCGAGCCTGAAGAAATTCTTGAGGGCATTGAAAACCTTGCAGGAGGTAATAAATAATGGAAAGATCCTTTGAACAGTATTTTCGCCAGAACCGCCTGCCACATCTCTGGTGTCCAGGCTGTGGCAATGGTATAGCAACCAAGGCCATTGTTCAGGCCATTGAGAAAAAAGGTCTGGATAGAGATAAAACCATCATTGTTTCCGGTATCGGCTGCTCCTCCAGAGCTTCCGGCTATATGGATTTTGATACACTGCACACCGCTCATGGTCGTGCTATTCCTTTTGCTACTGGCATCAAGCTGGCCAATCCAGAGCTGAATGTTGTTGTCATTACTGGTGATGGTGACTGCACCGCTATTGGTGGCAACCATTTCATTCATGGCTGCCGCAGAAATGTGGATTTGACTGTTGTGCTTTTTAACAACAATATTTACGGCATGACTGGTGGTCAGGCTTCCCCTATGACTCCAGCTGGCAAAAAGGCTACTACTGCTCCTTATGGTGCTGTAGATCCTACCTTTGATGCCTGCAAGCTAGCCGAAGCTGCTGGAGCTACCTATGTAGCTCGTTCCACCGCTTACCATGTACAGCATCTTACTGATATGATTGCCAATGGCTTTGATAACAAGGGCTTTTCCTTTATCGAGGCTATGGTACAGTGTCCTACTGCCTATGGCCGCAAAAACAAGATGTCCGATCCTGTAGAGCTGATGAAGTGGATGCGGGATAATGCTGTAATGAAAGCTGCTTGGGATAAGCTGCCCGAAGATAAAAAGGTTGGCGATAAATTCCCTATTGGCCTGCTTTATCAGGATACTGAGGTAGATTATGCTACTGCCTATGAGCATGTTATTGAGGTTGCAGGAGGTGCTGGAAAATGAGAAAGCAGATTAGATTGTCCGGCTCCGGTGGCCAGGGTGTAATTACCGCTGCTATTATCTATGCAGAGGCTGCTGTTTCTGCAGGTATGGAGGCTGTACAGTCCCAGTCCTATGGACCAGAGGCTCGTGGCGGTGCTTCCAAATCTGAGGTTATTATTGATGATAGCCATCCTATCTTTCATCCCCATGTAAAGACTCCTGATGTGGTACTGGCTATGACACAGAAGGCTGCTGATAAATACTATGGTGATTTACATAGTGATGGTATCTTGATTCTGGATACTGATTTGGTGCCTGAGCCACCTAAGTTTGGCAATATTATTCAGGTGCCTATTACCAAGATTGCCATTGAGCAGGCTGGCAAAGCCCTATTTGCCAACATTGTGGCTCTGGGTGTACTGACCAAGGTTCTAAATCTGGTAGATTTGGATACTGTCCGTACAGCAGTATCTCACCGTGTACCACCTCATACCATTGAGGCCAATATGAAAGCCTTGCAGCTGGGCTATGATGCTGTAAAATAATCCCATAACGAACCAAAGCCCTGATACGCTCCACGCGTACCAGGGCTTTTTGCTGTTTAGTTCATATCATTTCTGATATGCCTCATCTAGGATTGCTTGCAATGTACCATCCTTCGCATAAACCAGGGCATCTATCTGTTTGAAATTATGCTTTTTTATTTTTCCTTCAGTAGAAAACCCTAGAATATATGCCGTAGCAATTCTATAAATTATTTCCGTAGGTGCCAAACCATAAACCTGCTTCTCAAAAATATGTTTCAAGCGGGCATCCTTATCCGGATAAAGCCGCTGCATTTCAGAGCTTCGATACAATCTTTTAACAATCTCCGCAATGTACATTCCCGATTTCATGTACAAATCCATAAAAGTTTTATCTGGAGTATCAAAACAGCCAGGATTTTCCTGCTCCAACATATCTACCATATCCTTAACTACTTTTTTAGGTGTAAAAATCTGGTTTGTCTTTTGCGGTGGGATATAATCAAATATATCCTCCTTATTCTCCTCTGAAAAATAATCTGCTAATTGACTCTTTTTATTCATAAACTCCTTTACGGAATCATCAAATACAATAGGGTCAAATAACTGTCCCACAAAATTTTTATTTTCTCCAGTTTCAGGATCTATATAGCTCCCCCCATCCCTAAGAAATATAAATTGTTCCAAGGATATGCCAGTAACCTCCTTGAACACATCCTCTGGTACAATACTATCAAAATTTTCTAATGTAATCTCTCCAGTACCATAAGCCATCAAAAAGGCTGGTATCGTTCTGGAAAAACCTCTTAAATGATCTCTAATATCCCCCTCTATAGAGTTCTTTTGCTGCTCCTGCTTACTGGTTTCAACAGCATTTATCACATCCTGCTTGGAATCCTCCACCAGCTTTGCCATGCCCTCCTGAAGGTTAGTTTGAAAATCAGCCTTCGCTTCGGCAATTTTTTCATCAAACTCTTTGTTGATTTCTATTGCAGTCTGACCTGTAGTAACACCGGCTTTCAATTGCTCCTGTCGTTCCTGCTCGATAATATTTTTATTAATAGCAAAATCGTTATAAGACTTCTCAATCAGTCTATCTACTGAATCATTAATCTGCCTAACCATTCTACCCTTAACGGCTTGCTTCATTTCTGAACCATATTCCGCCTTAGCAGTTGCAATAATACTATCTGTTATTTGTTTATGCGTATCTTTTTTTAATTTTTCTAGCGCTGTTTGCGCTTTATCTGGTTTCGTAATAATAGTCTCTGTTGCACCGCCTATATCAATTTTGTTACCGAAGATTTTATCACCAAATACATCCTGAGTCTTACCTACAACAATTTCTTCTGGAATATCCACATCTCCAGCCTCATTCAGGAATATATCATCTTCGAGTTTATCAGTTAATGTTACCTTATCCTTAGCTTCCTTAACAGGTTGCAAACCACTAATAATATCTATGACCTCCGCAGGTGCACCAAAGACCTGCGAAATATTTTGGAAGAGATAATTGCTCATAAAGCCACGCTTGACTACCTCTACCGCCCGGATTTTTCTTGGAATGGTCAGCACCTTTTCAGCATCCAGCTCTATCAGCTCACCCTGCTCATCCTCACCAATAACTGGAAAGAAATTCAATAATTCCCTAATATTCGCTTTTCTGGTTTCTATATCTCCTCTACCTGATGCAGTATCCGTACTTAAATCATTGGCAAATTGCTCAAAAATGTTCAGCGTCCTAGCAGGATCAAAGTCAAATACATAGGCATTTTCCTTGCGCCCATAGGAAGTCCCATTATGAAACATACATGGATTCTGGGCACGAAAAGCAGCCTGCATATACAGGGCAGGACTTTTTACATTGCTTAACATCAATACAGCAGTCCATTCTGGAATGGTAATTCCAGTAGTCAGCTGACCTACAGACAAGGTAATAGTTCTATCATTCTCCTTAATAGCCTTTACTACCTTATCATATGATTTCTTTGTTTCTTTATCATCATCAGTTTTACCATCTCCAGCCGCCAAGACTATCTCATATTCACCAAATACAGGATGTGTTTTTAGCTTTTCTGCCAAGGCCTTGGCACTATCCACCCTATCCAACAGCCAAAAGGTATGCTTTAATTCATGCCGCAATTCCGGAGTGGAAAATGGGAATCTTAGTTGCTTTGTCATAGCATCCAAAAATTTATCTACTGATGATTCATGCTTAAATTTCCCTTGCTCTGTAGCAAAGAACTCATTCAAATCAAAAGCATATTCTGCTGTTTCTCCCTGAATCACAATCCCCTGCTGCAGCTCATCCTTAACTATTTCCGACATCTGATATGTAAACATATTCAGCTTAGGCAAAATAGCATAGGGATTTTCTTTCTCTGATGTCACATCCCAATCCCGCTTTGCTTTTTGCTCATCAGCATAAGTCCAATTATAAATGGCATCCTGAGAAAATTTATTGTTGGCCAAGGCCTTGAAAGGCGTACCAGATAAATGTAGTGTAAAATTCCGTTTGATACGGTCAAAGGCTATATCGGTTTTAAATGTGTCCACTCCTTCATGAGCCTCATCTATAACCAATACATCCCAGTTCATTTCAGCAACTTCCCGAAGTTTATCAATTCCTTGAGGGCTAAAATATTTGGATCCCTTCATATCCTGCAGACTGACAAATTCTATACATCTGTCCATCTCTTCATCTTCCTGAGATGTAATCAAATTGGTATATTCCTGTCTAGACAATACGCCAGCTCTATCCTTCAAGGCCTCAACTTGACTGACAAAACGATAGCCTGACTCTGGGCCTAAGAATTTAGCATAATCATCAAACCAGCTATTGGCTATGGCTGGACGTTGGGTTAAAATCAGCACCGTTTGAGCCTGAATTTTTTTACAAAAATCATATACAGCCAGTGTCTTACCAAAACGAGGCTTGGCATTCCAGAGGAACTCTCCCTTATGGTGACTATTCCTGTAAGCAATGGTCTTGGCCACCGCCTCTTCCTGCTCCTGTCGCAGTTGATAGGGAATAACTTTGCCCAATGTTTCCAATATGCCACGACTAGAGCGAAATGTCCAAAATTTCTGTTGTGATTCTGCACCTGTTATTTGGAACCATTCGTTGTTTTTGCCTTCTTCCTGCTTGGTTCCAAATTTACGCAAATAACTATGAAAATCCTTGTCTGTAAATCTATCCCCTGTGCCATCATCAAAAATGGCATTGCCTTTCCATTCCAGATGCCACTGAACATCTGCCGTGTGGGTCTGCTGTTTGATGCGGGTTTCCACATCCTGTTCCGTATAACCAATTTTAGTCCAGCCATTATGACGAACAATCTCAGGAGTGGTGTAAGCATATATCATAGGTGTAACACCTCTTATTGTGGCAATATTAGGCCTTTCCATTTACTCCATCTCCTTTACATGGGTTTCGATAAAATTAATTTCCTCAGGGGTAAGATTATATTTTTTGTATAGCTGTTTATCTATATCTGCAATGGACTGCGACCAATCTATATCGGAGGAAGATGTAAAATCCTGCCAGGGAACATACTTCCATGTCCCTAAATTATTATCTTGCGTGATCTTTAATACCCCTAACAATACTCTAACGAATTTTGATTTTATATATTTCAATAATGATGCAGCCTCATATTCACTTTCAAATGCACCTACGCTAATAAAAGATTGCGTAAATCCTATATATGGTTTTCCTACTATAGGTGTACTTAACACCTCCCCTAGTAATCCTGAACCATTAGACTTAGGCAAAATAACTTTCCATTTATTTATATTTTCATGTGTTTGATCAATGTATTCTTTCTTAATGAACTTATAACATCTTTTATTACTTACCAATCCCAATATTTTAAAGCTATCCCCGCCATCATTTTCCTCAAATAAATTTTCTAAATTAAATATTGATGTCGTTAATCTTCTCTCCTTGCCACAACTACCAATTTTACATACTTTTTTCCCTTTTCCATTATAAAACGTAGCAAATAATTCTGGATGACTTACATACAGTTTTTTTAAATTCCATTTGTTTTGCAATATAATATGCTCATCTAATGTATTAAATAATTTATTACTAACTACTTTGTGAAATATAACATTCAATTCTGGATATGAGGTAAAAACACCCATCTCACCATATTTAATATGCACATTCCTATAACTAATAGCAATACCACCTTTAATGTCTGAATTACTAAAAATCTTTTTACCATCTTGTTCATAATATAAAATCTTAAAATGTTCATCATGTAACATTTTTTCGTTCCATTCCTTAGGTGTTTTCCCCGCATTAAATAAAAATCGCGCTGGAGTGATTAATTCCACTCTTTCACCAATATCATATGCTGCATCCATAAATTTATTATATATAGGTTTGTCAGATGTATCTCGCATATCCTCCTGATATGGTGGATTTCCTATAACAAAATCAAATTTCATATCCTTATCCCTCTTCCATACTATCTTCTGCTTGCCCTTTTCTCTTTGCCAATCTCGTACCTGACAGCTATATGCAGGCGCTGTCAGCGTGCTTTCAAATACTTCTTCAGGAGTAAATAACTGTAACTGCCCAATCTCTTTTTCCTCTATCTCCTGAGGCTTTTGCCGTGGCAGTGTCCCCAATAGTCCATCCATCTGCCAAATATTCCAGCTAATGATTCTAGCTATTCGCTTGATAGATTCCTGACTAGGCTCAGACTCCCATCGTGCCCTGCTGTATTCACAAAATGTTTCCAGTAGGTTAATTCTAGCCATCAGGAGATTATCCCCTTGATATTCATAACCATAGGTACTTTCAAAGGCCCTATATACCCATTGATTCCAGGTTCTATGAGCTTTGACATTCTCATTAATAACCCGAAGCTTCCTATCTAATATGCCGATTCGCTGTGATAGCGGAATCATTTCACCAGTAACAGTGTCATAGCGAGATACCAAATAAGGACCTTCACCGCAGGTAATTTCCAATCGCCTTGCCAGAACATAATCCTTCCACGTTTTCCCTACCGGAAAAGCTATTCTTTTCTCCACTGTCTCCCATTGTTTATTTTGCTCACTATTAAAGACATCATCTCGTCCAAACCATTCCTGATCACACTGATTGTTCATCATATTGCAAATCCAAGATGGCGTAAAAACCTCTGCCTTTTTGCGAGTACGCTTGACCTGCTCCTTCTGCGACTTGGCAACTCTTGGACGAAAAATTACCTTATCCCCATCAATAAGTTTTTTGGTAATTTCAGATGCAAAATCCATCCCATTATATGTATTAGAGGCAAATGTAATATTTTTCCCCGTTGACCTATCCTTCAAAAGAATATTCAAAGCTATCCTGACTGAATTAGACTTCAATTCAATCAAATCCCACATAAAATCTTCCTTTCCTGCCTCCCATTATCATCAGATGCAGTTCTAGACATTGAATACCCCCTCATCACTTTGCTTGCTCTTAGGGATAGCATCTTAATGTATTGTGCGAGTATACATAATTCTACCCCCCCCGGACATTTTGGCAATAAAAAAATCCGCCCCTATTAAGGATGGACGAAATATATTTATTCTGATTGTATGAACTTGTTATATTTAAAATACTAGCGGAAGGCAGACAATTCGACAAAAATAGCGTATCAAGCCAATTCAGCCCGATACGCCATTTTTAGCATAATTTTTCAGTTATTATAACATAGCAATAGCTTTCCTAAATTCTTCCAAAGACATGCCTGCTCTTTTAGCCGCGTCCATATTAGAAAGTATACCATCTTTCACTAACCCACACAGGGTTTTTAACATCCCTTCTTCCAACCCTTCCTCTTTAGCAATCTCCCTAGCTCTTTTATCATCCCACTTAAAAGTCACCATATCAAGAACCTCCCTTTCGTGTTCTTTAAAATATTCTTTCATTAATTCATTATCTCTACAATATCGAATAGCAGATTTAATAGCCTGAGATAAGTCCTGTTTTGCCGCTAAATATTCCTGTACCTTTGCGACAAAGACACTATAACACCGCAGTTCATAACAAGAATCCAAAAGCTTTTTTCCTTTGTCCAAATTAATATTGTAGCTATCTGCCAATAATTCCAAGGAATGGCTTTCCCCCTCAAAGGCCTCCGATAACCTCATAATGCTATGCTCAGGTTCATCCTTAGTACCATTATACAACACATAGAACTTCGGCGCAGGTATTTTTACCACCTTGGAACGATAGGCCATATCTACATCTATATGTCTTCTGTACAGCTTGCCAATATACCATAACATTCTTAATGGCATATTGGGATTCCAAGAACCCTGATGCTCCATTAAAACCACAGTATGATTACCTATATCAAAACTGATATCATTCTTTACATCATTGTAAAATGTTCCCCGCAATGTATTAATAGTAATATCCCTGGGAGAAATATTTTCCCCACTAAGTGCATTATACAAGCTGCATAGTCGCTTCTTATCCTTAAAAATATTTCTAAAAAGCGAATCCTTGTAATTGCGTTTCCCCTGCATTTACAATCCCTCCTATACTATTTATAGCCAAACAAAAAATCCCTTGTAAAAATAAACTTACAAAGGACTTATATTTCTATTATTCGACAAGATTATCCATATTCCTGCTTGAAGAATGACAATTTTTATAACCCCTACATTGTTCAAATAAAATGCCATTGCATTTTATTTCAATGGGGCGACCACAAGGGTGGAGATATTAGCTCCACCCTGTCATTGGCACAGCTTTCCGCTACCTATGTAAGTTGGGGACATCGGACACCTCGTTATATTTTCTCAAACGCTCCAAACCATATGCTAATCTCACATCCTCAGCGACTTTATTTGCCCTATATCTATTTGGCAATTGCAACAGATATTTCCAAGCCTTGGCATCATGATATTTCTTGGCCGACTTATAGAGCCAATACAGCGCTCGCTTATGATCCCGCTTCAGCACCTGTCCCTGAAAATACATTATCCCCAAAACAGTCATAGCCTCAGGATTTTCCTTAGCAGCTGCTTCAATTAATTTTTCCCCCTCTGGCAGGGCATAATGAAGATAAATCGCTTCTTCTTCATCATTCATCCAAGGAGGAGGCGCCAGATGATAACTTCTCTGCTGGGGCAGCAATTCCCCAAATCGTGTATACCAGCCTTTGCCTATGCTATTGCCATCAACAGCCATTAATTCTTCATAAGTCATAGTGGAAACATGCTTGATGAGCAGTTCTTTTTCTGGATATTCTTCCTCTAGGGCAGCCACATCCATATCACTAATATAACCTGCATCCACGGACAGTTTTTTCACTTTGGCCCAATAAAGAAAATGCTTGAGCAAATCCCCTGTCATATTCTGATTATTATAGGCATAGGCTTGAACCACTTTATTTTTACCAGCAATTTCTATGCAGGCAAGGTATTCTCCCTTTTTCTTCACATAACAGATAATAGAGCGACCTGCCAACACTGCGCCTCTGTAGGAATCCACACAGTTGTAGAGCTTTACGCCAATTTCCTGCAGCTCTGCGGTTTCGTGCACTAAATGAAATTCATAATCATCCAGCATACATTCCAGTAGCAATAGTTTTGCCTCATATTCTACGACCTTATTTTCTTTCTTGTAGCCTCGCAATTCATTAGCCATTAAATCATGTACAGTATGCGTAGGCCCCTTATCAGCCAATAACTTTAGCATATCCTCGGAAATATCACGCCTATACTCATTAAACATGCTATATACATCAACCACATAGCGGTTATATTCCTCTATGGGCATGACAGACAATCTATACAACATGGTCGCCAAATGCTTTTGTGACTTTCTTTCCGCCACAAAATTGCAGAAATTTTCAATTTCACACCATCTATTTCCATCACATTGCCTGTCCCTATATATTCTGTGGGACCTAGGATCAAATCTAAATCTATGCAGATAGAACTGCATCACATCTTCCTCAAAGGCAAAAAATCTTCGTATGTAGTTTATATCTCTTAACCCTAGCTGCTGCATAAGCAGATAAATCATGGGTGCATAGGGATTCTCGCCATAGGCTTTCCGCAGGCTCTTGGGTGGTTTTCTTATGCCCAAATATTGACACAAGGGCTTATAATTGTCTTTTTGTTCATAAGGAAACCTTGCTTCATATTCCATCTTGCCTAGGATATTCTCCCAGTAAGCAATATTAACATCATAGGGACGGCTGACAAATTTTTCAATAAAATCCCAACCATGGGGCCTCATACTGACAGTGGGCCTCAATTCCAAAACCCTGCCAGCTTCCTCCTGCATAAGCTGACAAATCACATTGGCAATATTATCTGGTATTGAAATTGCCTCTGATTTCATATTTTTCATTAAGCTATACATATATTGCCGTTTGGCTGGAACATTCCTTCTTTTGCCAATATCCACTGAATATGAGACAAATTCATCCCTAAAGCCTCTCAGTTCATAGGAACAATAGCCATAACCTATAATTTTCGCTTCTATACAGTCCACACCTATCAATATATAGTTTCGATTATTCCCCTGATAAATTCGCCAGCGAAGAGGGAACAAATATACATTATGACTCTCTCTATGTTGTAGGCAGGAAACCAGTCCTGAAAAATTACTTAATTCCTCTAAATTTCTTATTCTCTGCCTTGCTGTACCATTAATACATACATCATAGCAATTATTGAATTTGATGGCTAATGCCCAAGGCAGATTCCTGATATCCCCATGGCGCAATTTATCATCCCTGCAAAGATTCCATGTTTTTGTCTGAACATTCCATGTATATACCATATCCACCACCTACCATAATAAAACCATAAATATTCTTGAATCTACTGATGCAATGAAGTCCTAATAAAATTTGGTCTCAAACCTCTGGAAAACCTATCTGATTAGCTCTAAATTATCCAGGTTATTACCCTTCATTAGTGTATTGTAAAAGGCTGCCACCCTTCATAGGGCGACAGCCTTTTTGTTTTACATATAATTATTTGGGCAGTACACATTCTGCCCTATACAGATCCCCTGCCTACACCAATACCACGTTTTCTCCCAGCTGCATCAACAGACAGTTCACATCTATGATTTTCATTTTCTTCTTCAAGGCATAGAAAATCACGCTGTCCCAGGGATTTCTGACATACAGCTGCCTTACGCCAGCACAGTAGAGCAAGAACTGTGTCTCCTCTACGCTTAACTCCATGGCAATAGCCAAAGCCAAGATCTTTTCCCTGCCCGGACGCTTCCTACCGGAAAAAATATGATAGGCATATACCTTGTCCAGCTTGGAACGCTCTATTACCTCAGCTTTGGTCAGCCCCTTCTGTTCCAATAGCTGCTCCAGATATTCCGGCAAGCTAAAAGACCGCATGCTTTCCTGATTCATGCACAAATATGCCTCAATATCCTGATCGTTGCCAATATTCTCTATTTCATTCTCCAGTTGAGCTGTATCCTTTACTTTTTCAGTACAATTCACACTATTTCCTCCATGTTATAACCACTACATTATTGAAAGAAAATTCCTCTGCATTTTTCAATGAGGTGACCACGAGGATGGAGATATTAGCCCCACCCTGTCATATCATATTATACTAAATTTAAGCTAACTTTGTTTACCCAATAGGACAATAGTTTTTTTCTAAATTATTTGACTCCCATTCCCGTATCTTGGATAATAAACTAAAAGCATTGGCAAAGGAAGTTTTACTGTGAAGGATTTTGCTACAGAGTTCATATTGAACAAATATCAAAGGCTCCAACTTCTGCACAACAGTCCCAAGGGCAAGGTGTGGCGGGCGATGGACCAGGATAGCAACCAGAAGGTCATCCTGCGGGAGCTGTCACGCTTCAATCCCGTCTATGAGGAGCTAAAGAAGTATAATTTTTCTATATGTCCGGAGATTTATTTTTATACTCAAGGAGAAAGCAGCTCCACTGTTATTGAGCAGTACATAGAGGGCAGCACCTTGGCGGATTTGCTTGCCCAAAATTATGAATTTTCTCCCCAGCAAATCCAGCAAATGCTCAGCCGCCTTTGTCATGGCCTGAAAGAACTGCATAAATGTGGCATCATCCATCGGGATATCAAGCCTGCAAATCTGATTCTCCAAAATCCAGAGCTGCCAGAAAGCCTCTATCTGATAGATTTTGATGCCGCCCGCCTGCTATCTGGTCACAAGGCTACTGACACGGCACTACTAGGCACCCGTGGCTACGCTCCCCCGGAGCAGTATGGCTTCAGCCAGACCGATGCCCGCAGTGATATCTATGCCCTGGGCTGTACCTTCAAGGAAATCTTGGGGCCTCAATACCATGGCAGGCTCATACCCATTCTAAATAAATGCTGTGCCATTGATCCCCAGGCACGTTATCAGAATGTGGATAAGCTGCTAAAGGCATTGAACAGGCCTCCCATTTTCCAATGCCTTGCCCAGCATAAACGCAATATCCTTGCCCTTGGCATGGCTGTAGGAATGACCGCCATCTGCTTTACCGCATATATTAATTACACAAAAACTGAACCTGCCCCTGCCATTCCCCAGCATGAGACAAAGGAAAGCCAGACAGAAACCACCCTGCCCTCTTCCGATGAAGCTGCGCCCCAAGTCAAAGACACCACTGCTCCATCTGCTCCGCCTCCAACGGCTGTCCCTAAGCAAGCTGTATCAAAACCAGCCCAGAACATTATCTATCCCCAGTATTACGCCAATGGCAATCCCCTCCTTAGCCATGAGGATGGTGTATATCTGCCAAGTACTAGCAGCAGAGTCACCATTTCCAACCAAGAGCTACAGGCATCTGGCGGACATTTTCCCGGCAATACTCCTATCAGCCTCTCCATCACCAATCCCACCGCGTCCAATCTGGAAAGCCCTGTCCTGTCCATTACCTACAACGATACGGCCGGCATCAGCCACACCAGCCTACAGCTCCCTACCATTGCTCCAGGCGATTCTGCCCAAATTTCCCTGCCGATGGAGGAATTTGCCTGTCAGGAGCCTCTATCCTTGGTCGTCAACATCTCTAGCCCCAGCCCACAACGGATATTCGCCAAGGAAATGCTCATCGTTTTTGATATACAATAAATAATCTGTCTTTTGTCCCAACGGGTAAACACAAAATATTCATAAGCTTGTATAATGCAAAGTATCAGCACATTAAGTATTCATATGAAAGATTTTTTTATTCAAGGAGTGAGACTTATGAGTAAGGTTTGTGAAAACTGTGGTGCAGAATTACTAGATGAGGCAACGAGCTGTCATGCCTGTGGCAAGGAGGTTGCCACAGAGCATGCATTGAACCTGGTTCCACAAGAACAATCCCAGGTTCATGTAGAAGGTGGCCAAAGTCCACAAGTTCATACAGAAGGTGGGCAAATTCCTCAGATTCATGCAGAAAGTAGGCAAAGTACTCCAGTTCATGCAGAAGGTGGGGAAAATTCCTCAATTGTAACAACGATGTTTTGTGACCGTGTCGAACGCATGAGCATTCTAAAGTTCATGTTATATTCCTGTTGTACGCTGGGTATTTATAGCTTCTTTTGGTGGGCAAAGCTTGTCAATACAGTTCATACCTTGGTGGGTAGAAGGACAACTGCCTCAGGCGGAACAGCCGTCTTTTATATCACGATAACCTGTGGTATTTATGGTATCTATCTGATGTGCAAACTAACCGATGCTTTAAATGAAGCTATGGACCAGCGCGATATTAAAGACAGCCGTGTCTCCACCATCTTAGCTATATTATTCCCTATTTTCGTTTTAATTCCGGCGGTCAATAGAATTATCGACTTTGATTATTCTAGGGGCGTTCGCTATTTGTCATATCGGTAAGAGGTATATTATCATGAAAAAATTATTATTGGTTCCAGCTTTCATGTTGGCATTTTTCTTCTCCACAATATCCAGCGTCAGTGCTGCCGATGTCTGGGTGGAGCATTGGGACTCTGAAAACAAGGATATCTATGTAGTAGAAGATACTATTTCTGGTAACAGCACTGATTTTTCAGTCGTCGTAAAGGAAGTACGAAATGGCAGACTAATAAATCAGCAGTCTTGGTATTTCAATAAATTTAAAACTGACTTTTGGCGTTGTCAATCAGACGAAATGCGAATCAAGGCAGCACAGAAGGGCGTCGGAGCACGGATGGATGTAGTTATGGCACCAAACAGAGTGTTTGAGTATTGTGCAGACAGCCTGGGAATCTACTACTATATCGATGGTTACTATTACTACTAATATCCCCTGAGCAAATTTAAACAATAAAAATTTTTTGTCCCCACGGGTAAACAAAACCCGTGGGGATTATTCTATAATATCACTATCAAATAATTATTATTTACTCATGTTTTAAGGGGATGATTTTATGGAAACACTATGGTGGTTAGTAGGGAAGTTTTTTTGGCTGATGGCTATATTGATGGGCCTAACAAGCTTTTATTGCCTTATTCGGCTAAAACTTTTAACATTTGTTAAGCTTGCTTTTTTTGCTTCATTGGCTCTCGGTATTGGTGGATGTGCTGATGAACAAGCCCAACTGGCAGCTATGACGCCTGAACAGCGGGCCGAATACGAGTAAAAACAAGAACAAAAGGAGCAAGAGGAAAAAGCCGCTAAAGAAGCTAAAAAAGCCCAGGAAGAAGCGGACAAAAAAAATGCTGAGGAAGTTGAGCAGGCAAAGCAGGCTGAAGCCCAAAGCATAGCTGAAGGAAAAAAAGCAGAGGCCGAACGCCTAGCGGAAATTGAAGCTCAAAACAAGAAAATCGAAGCTCAAAGAAAACAACAAGAACGAGATAATACCATTAGTATAGGTGATTCCAGAGCCAAGGTTGAACGACTTCTTGGCAGCCCTAATGATGTAAGTAGTCTGGAATGGGCTTCGGGAAAAAGAATCAGATACTACTATCATAAAAACAGTGGAGAAATGGATATTTATATCTTCGACAATGATAAATTGGTATTAATTCAACATTAATAAGCAAGGAGGAGAAACATGATTATCAAAAAATATTTTGCAACTTTATTTATCTGTTTAGGAGTGCTCATCGGCAATATGGCCCTGGCTGCATCATCTGCCTCGGCAGCCGATGCCTGGGTATATGAAAAAAACGGCATAGATACCTATGTTGTAACTGACAGCGTAAACTACAACACCGGATATAAAGCCGGATATGCTATAGTAGACATCAAGCACGTCCATCACAATAGCGGCACCCTTGTTTACCGGCGTACATTTAGTTTCAACCACCTAATAGATGCCGGTATCAATACCATAAGCATCTGGGATGAGGTAAATAAATTTTCCTTGGGCACGATTGATGACAATCCAGAAGGTGCTGCTATTTATAGCTGGCTGAAAGCTAACGAATAATAATTATTACGGGATGGAATTTACTACACCTATAATGACTGATTCTATGATTGATATTCCCCTGACAAAATAGTTAAGAGCCATATCCCCAAACGGGATATGGCTCTTGCTATATAGGAATATATGGTTATGAAACTTGCAAAACTGCAGCAATCTGTCTGCTTATGAAGATAGCAGAATTATTAAGGATTGACAGTATAGATAAGCCTCAATGAATCGACAACAGCCGGAGGGGCATGACACTTTTGCGTCGGGAGACTCCTGCTTTTGGCAGCAAAAGTGGCCCCGGTAGCACTCTCTATCATTACGGCCTCTGTGAATTGGCTCACCGACAAGCGGTATCTGTGCGTAAGGATAAACCATCAGATAGGGCCATTAAGTCGGACAGAGCAAAAGTCGTTATGAC